>Ga0316202_10000060_pt1 | contig 189482 bp, 185 predicted proteins | sample 3monrhotite_MG_FD_204934 | JGI IMG/M metagenome (GOLD analysis project Ga0316202, IMG submission 204934) | Microbial mat bacterial communities from mineral coupon in-situ incubated in ocean water Damariscotta River, Maine, United States -... | ecosystem: Environmental > Aquatic > Marine >...
TAATCTTCATCCTGCTGATCAAACAGCTCCCAGCACGGCATCGAGACCACTGCCGTCGGGATGCCCCCACCCTGCAGGGTGTCTCTGGCTTCGAGCGCAATCTCAACTTCCGAGCCGGTGGCCAGCAAGGTCGCCTGACGTTCGCCATCCGCCTCTGCCAGCACATACCCGCCTTTCGCACACAGGTTCTCATCCGTGTGTTCCGTCCGTACCGTTGGTAGACCCTGACGGGTCAGCACCATGCCCGACGGCGTGTCCGTGCTTTGCAGCGCAATCGCCCAGCACTCCGCCGTCTCCACCGGATCACACGGGCGCAGCACATTGAAGTTCGGCAGGGCGCGCAGCATGGCCAGCGTCTCCACCGCCTGGTGGGTCGGGCCATCTTCGCCAAGGCCAATCGAATCATGGGTCAGCACATACACCACCCGCTGGCCCATCAGCGCTGACAGCCGCATGCCGCCCTTCATGTAATCTGCAAACACCAGGAAGGTGCCGGCATAGGGGATAAAGCCGCCGTGCAGGGCCAGACCGTTCATCACCGCCGACATGGCATGTTCACGTACCCCGTAATGGACATAACGGCCGCCAAAGTCAGCGGCAGTAACCGGTGAGGTTACGGATGTTTTGGTGTTCACCGAGCCGGTCAAATCCGCCGAGCCGCCAATCAGCTCGGGGATCACTCCGGTCAGTACCTCAAGTGCCTTGCCAGACGCCACCCGGGTCGCCCACTTGGGCTGTTCATCCGAACAGGCCTGCTTGTGGACATTCAGCGCCCCTTGCCAGCCGTCCGGCAGGTCACCGGCCAGGCCGCGGTTAAACTCGGCACGTCTGTCATCGGGCAATCCGTCAACGCGGGCCTGCCAGGCTTCCGCCGCCGCCGCGCCGCGGGCACCGAAGCCGCGCCAGGCCGACAATACATCGTCCGGCACCTCGAACGGCCCATAAGGCCAGCCCATCTGTTCACGCGCCAAAGCCAGTTCCTCATCGCCCAGCGGTGCGCCGTGGGTTGCCGATGTGCCCTGTTTGTTGGGCGCGCCGCGACCGATAATGGTCTTGCAGGCGATCATCGACGGCGTATCCGTGCCTTTGGCTTTCTCAAGGGCCGCGGCAATGGCAACCGGGTCATGACCGTCAATGCTTTGCACATCCCAGCCGCAGGCTTTAAACCGCGCCTGCTGGTTATCACCAACCGTCATGTCGGTCGGACCATCGATGCAGATGTCGTTGTCATCAAACAATACAATCAGCTTCGATAGTTTCAGGTTACCGGCCATCGAGACTGCCTCGTGGCTGATGCCCTCCATCAGGCAGCCGTCGCCAGCAATCGCGTAGGTGTAATGATCCACCACGTCGTCGCCAAACCGCGTCGCCGCCATACGTTCGGCCAACGCCATGCCGACCGCCGTGGCAACGCCCTGGCCCAGTGGCCCCGTCGTCGTCTCAATGCCCGCCGCATGGCCGTATTCCGGGTGTCCCGCCGTCTTTGCCCCGAGCTGGCGGAAGTTCTTCACCTCGTCCAGGGTCATGTCTTCATACCCCGTCAGGTACAGCAACGAATACAACAGCATCGAGCCATGGCCCGCCGACAGAACAAAACGGTCGCGGTCCGGCCACGCCGGGCGCGACGCATCAAACTTCAAAAACTGCGAAAACAAAACCGTCGCGACATCCGCCATGCCCATCGGCATACCAGGATGTCCAGACTTCGCCGCCTGAACCGCATCCGCACTCAAAAAACGGATCGAGTTCGATAAGGAAGAATGAAGAGTGGGGGTAGAATTTGTTTGCGAATCTGTCACTGAGAAGAACTCCTCGTGTTTATCGAACGACCCCTGCCCGTTAAGGGTTTCATGGGTGTCAGCGGCTCCGAAGGTTGTCGCTAAAACGGCACAGAAAGTCCAGCCGAAATGCGCACAAACAGGCGCTTTCGGATCAATAAATGTATTCGCTTGAGGTTTCTTCACGGCGCAGGCCTGGATGACAGGAAATCACGCCTCTACCGTCTTGGCCTTAGGCTCACATCGGTGCCGCTAAAACAGGCCGTTTTCTTTCTGAATGGCACGAATATAAGGAACAATTTTTTTGATCTGCCCTTCGGTGATGCCCTTAACCGGTTTCATATCTCCGAACGGCCAGTGATGAGCCCGTGCGCCTTTCATGGGTGCAATAAAAAAAGCACCGTCGCCATGGTGACCCGGATGATAGACTTTGTGTAGAAACGTCGGTCCCTTGTCGGTCCCAGCGGCATTTTTGCCGTGACAGCTGGCACACATCGCGTCGTAGTTCATCTTGCCCAGGTTGAGTTCCGGTGTCATTTTTGGTGTTTTGATAGACGCAGGGTCAAGTGATTTCGCCGCCACAGGGAAAGCCACCCCCATTAAAACAACCAAGATCGACATGCCACGGACACAAGAAAAAATATTATGCATCGTCATTCCCGAAACTCTCCCAAATTTGCCATTTCACAACCGACATTTACGCTGATGATAATCCTGCCCTCAAGGGGAAGGTCAACAGGCAGGAGTCCTGGAAGCACAGCACAACACCTGAAATTCGTGGCGAATTCCGATTGTATACCTATATTTGGAACCTGCTCGCCACGATGAACGCCAGATAAGGACGTGAAGATGACCATGCAATCAAACATCGAGACCAAGATCAGCAATGCCCTCTCCCCCGCTCATCTTGAGGTCATGAACGAAAGCCATATGCATAACGTTCCACCCGGTTCTGAATCGCATTTCAAACTGGTCATCGTAACTGATGAGTTTACCGGCGTCAGCCGCGTTGCCCGACACCAGAAGGTCAACGGCATCCTTGCCGAAGAACTGAAAGGATCCATACACGCACTTTCAATGGAAACCCTAACTCCCGATGAATGGTCGGCCAAAGGCGGTCAGATCATGGCGTCACCCTTGTGTCATGGCGGCAGCAAGGCCGACGCATAGGACCTCGTACGCTCAGCTACCGAAAATTAACTCTTCGCGTTCATAGAGGCGGATGGTGATCAGAAACAGGGCTGCGGCAAGCGCCAGGGTTGACGTCATTGACAAGGCTATATGGAGCGGCGACAGCGCCTCGCCGCGCAGCAACTGCCCAAACAACAAGGTCTGCGAATAGGCCGGGATCAGCGTCATCCAGATGCTAATTTTGACCGGTGCAAAAACCAAAATCATACCGGGAAGCGCTGGCACTAATGGTAATAGTCCGAGATAGGTCTGGGCCTCCTTGAAGCTTCTGGTAACCGTGGCAATGATGAACTGCACGGAGACGGCGGCGATCATCAATGGCATCGTAATGATCAGGATCGCCGCCATATTGAAGAGACTCAACGACTGCGAGAAACCGCTGCTGCCACTACTCAGATAAAAGGCAATCTTGAAGGCCAGCAGCTGCACGACGATGGCGATCCCCGTATAGAAGAGTGCCGCCAGAAATTTACCCGCAACCAGAGCACTGCGTTCGATGGGGTTGATCAGCAGGGGCTCCAGGGATCCCCGCTCGCGCTCTCCCGATGTGGTGTCGATCGACAGGTAGGCACCGCCCATGAATAGATTGAAGACGAACAACGGCGGCACCATAAACAGCAGAATATCTGCAATATGGGCGCCGGATGTCACGTTGAGGCTATCAATGGCAATCGGTTGCAGGCTGCGAAAATCAACGCCGCGCCGGGCGATCCGTTCACCCCAGACTTCGGTGTTGAAGGTCCCCAACAGCGTCACCACCTGATTGACCAGAACAAGACCGTTCAAACGCGACGAATTGATGATGACGGTAACCGGTGCGGTTTTTTCAGCTTTGGCCAGATCATTGAACTCAGGCGCGACAACCACCACCACGTCCAGATCACCATTCCGCACGGCGGCTTTCGGATCTTCCGGTGCCTCGACCACTTTTACGCCCTTGTTGGTCAGCCAATCGACCAACAAATTACCGTGTTCTATCCCCTTCACATGGATCGTCAGGTCCTGGTCCGCACCGCCAACGGTTACCTTTCCAACTGCGGAAAGCATCAACCCCAGCAATATCGGCCCGAGAAGCGGATAGATCAGGGCGATCAGCAATGAGCGCCGATCGCGGGCGTTGTCCAAGACCTCTTTAAAGAAAATAATACTAACTGGTGCCCACATGTTCATACCCGCCCTTCTTCACCGGTACTGGCGGTAGCCCCGCCGGTAAGCCCGCCAGTAAGACGGAGGAAGACATCATCAAGGTTATCGCTACCGGTTTGGCTCATCAGTTCCTGAACCGTGCCATCAGCTGCAATCAGCCCACCGCTGATCACCACGATACGGTCGCAGATACTGGCAACTTCGGACATGATATGTGAGCAAAACAGTACGCAACGCCCCTGGTCACGAACATCACGGATCAGCCGGTGTACGGCCCGAGAACTGGAGATATCCAACCCATTGGTCGGCTCATCGAGTAAGAGGTTTTGCGGCTCGTGAACGAGGGCGCGAGCCAGGGTGATTTTTCGGGTCTGGCCTTTGGAGAAACCTTTGGCACGCCGATCTATAAAATCCGCCATGGAAAGGTCGGCATTCAATTGTTCGATGCGGTTCTCCAGCGCCGTGCCCTTTAAGCCATGCAAGCGGCCATAGTAGCGGATATGCTCTCGCGCCGTTAAGCGCGGGTACAGGCCTCGGCCATCTGGCAAGACGCCGATCCGCTGCTGCACATTAAGGCGGTCATCCACGGTATTAAAACCATCTACATGAACCGTCCCGCCATTTGGTTGCATGACCGTATAGATGATCCGCAAAGCAGTGGTTTTTCCGGCCCCATTGGGTCCGATCAATCCCGTCACTTCACCATCCCGGGCAACGAAGTTGATCCCGCCGAGTGCGGTTACGGACTGGAAGGTCTTGGTTAGCTTATGGACGTCGATCATGTAATTATGCACCTCTCGCAAGCAACAACCGTACTGATGCGGTTCCATCAAATCAATTGATAGACGCTCAAATTTTGACGAAACCGGTCATTCCCGGATAAATTATCGACTGAGCATTTTATGTAAGGTGATTCGATGCTGTCCTGGGTTCTTGGCAACCGGAATAAAAAGAAAAAAAAGACGGGCAAAAAGCGGCCCGACTATGAGGATGCCAAACGCCTGGCCAAGAGCGGCAGTGCTGATGAGCGACGGGAATTGGCGGCACATGAAGATCTGGAACCAGAGCTCCTCTATTTTCTCGCCGAAGATGCAGACACCAGTGTTCGGGTCGAGATCGCCAAAAACGAAGGCACACCGCTGCAAGCTGACAAATTGTTGGCGAAAGACCCGGAAGCCGAAGTCCGCAGCGAGCTGGCCTACAAGATCGGGCGCTTGATTCCGTCCCTGACGGACACGGAAAATTCTCGCCTGACGGAGATGTCGATGGAGGTCCTTGAGTTTCTCGCCAAAGATGAGCTTCCTGAAGTACGGGCAATAATATCAAACGAAATCAAGCATCTATCAAATGTTCCGAAGAAACTAGTGAAAGATCTTGCGCGAGATGTGGAAAGCATCGTATCCGCCCCGATCCTGGAATACTCACCTCTCCTCAACGAGCAGGAACTGGTTCAGATTATCGCCAGCGGTATTCAGGGTAGTGCCTTGTTGGCCATTGCCGGTCGTCATGGGCTTGGCGAAGCCGTCTCGGAAGCCGTAACCGGCACGCAGGACGAGAAGAGTATTATTCAGTTGCTGAAAAACCAGACAGCAAAAATCAGCGAAAAAACCATGGCTGTGATCGGCATGACGGCCAAAAACGTTCCTCTCATGCACCGTCCGTTAGTCGATCGCTCGAACCTGTCGACGAATACCATCAAACGTATCGCCACCTTCGTCAGCGCCGCGCTGGTTGAGCATCTGATCAAGAGCCATGACCTGGACGATGACCTCGCCCACGGCATTCGTCAGTCGGCAAGAGAACGTATTTTGAAGGGCGATCGGGATGCTATAGGTCACGATGAAAAATCACCCGATGATCGCGCCCGCGAGCTCTTCGATGCGGGGAAACTTACCGAAGAAACCGTCCAGAATGCCATTGAGGCTCATGATATTACCCTGATCCCCCCCGCCCTGTCGCTGCTCTGCGATATCGATACCGAAACCGTCAAACGGATCCTCATGGGAGACAGCGGCAAAGCCGTGACGGCGTTGGTCTGGAAAACAGGATTGTCCATGGAAACGGCTGAAATGGTGCAGAGGCGGGTCGCAAATGTCCCTGGGAAGTCGATGATCCACCCCACCCGCGATGGCGACTACCCCCTATCGCCCGACGACATGGAATGGTACCTCGCCTATTTTCTTGAGTGATTTATACCAGTCTGCGTGGCTTCATACGTGCGGTATCAAATTCAATAACGGTTCATCTTTTTATTCAGTCATTGCCGGCTGGAGACTGAAATTCATCTATTAGCGGTATCTGGTTGGCGGCCACCATAATCCGCGAGATCAACTCATCTTCCATATCTTCGACCAGATCAAACTGGACGGCAATGCCGGTTTCACCGATCCTGACGATTTCGCCGGGCAACGTATCGAAACCGTCAACTTCAATTTCCACCCGATCTCCTAAGCCAAAAGAATGTTCTGCTCTTCCCGTCGGGTAAACAAATTCAAGCAACGCGCCGCTTGAAGAAATGTCCTTCAGTAATCCGCCACGGGCGTAACTTCCCAGTTTGGCAAACGCCAATCTTGCCAGGTCCAAACGTTGGCGGTCACGGTGTTCTTTCATCACTGCCTCCTATTCATGAATATTTTGAAGCCGGAATTTAGGCACTCGGCAATTTTTCTGGAAAAATGTAGCGTCTGCCCATCCGTCCTTGATTTGAATGCCAAATGCAACACGATTTCCACCTAGAAAATATTTGTGTTTCCGTACACGATTACAATGGCAATCACGCTCAATAACAGGGCTAAACCCAAGGCTTTAACAACTGTCATCTGAGACTCCTTCTTTAACTCTGATTGAACCATTTGCACGCACACAACATATCGTAGCGCTGGTCCCAGCGCAGTGACGCTGGTCACTCAGCATACAATGTTACCCTATATTTATTGGCGGAGACTGGTTATCATCGTTTCATGCTGCCACCTCGCCCCGCTGTCCTAAGTCGTGTCCACGTCTCCCGCTCAGACACTGTGGTCTCTGATGCATCCGTCGCACTCCTGCAATATTGGCGCAAATTGGGAGGAGAAGACGGAACTCCCTCATTCAGCTCTTTTCAATTGATGGACATTTATAAGGTTGCCCCGCAGCTCTATATTCGGGACTGGGTCGAGGATGGAAATGAATTTCGTGTCCGTTTTATCGGCACCAAACTGACTGAATGGCTAGGTAAAGAATTAACCGGAAAGCTGGTTTGCGAAAGTTTTACGGCTGAAGCGGCGACATCGCTACTTGAAGCCTTCCGCATCTGCGCCAGTGAAAATTGCCCGGTCCGCACCGTCGGATATGCAGATTTCGTCGAGCGACGCGAACACTGGAATTTCGAATCTCTTTATCTGCCTCTGCTGGGGCCAGACGGCACGGTTGACCATGTGGTCGGCGCAGCGGATTACCAGTATAAACTGCGCGACGACGATCTTCCAAACACATGAGATCGCAATCGACCATAGTGCGCGGACCTCGACAGACGTTTTAGCATTTGGGGAACTGGGGTGGCTGACGGGACTTGAACCCGCGACAACCGGCACCACAAGCCGGGGCTCTACCAACTGAGCTACAGCCACCACATTGGAAGGCGCTTTAAGTACCCCGCGCTCCGTCAGGCGTCAAGCACGCTTTGCAGATGTTATGCAACCCGGTCACGTTCGAGCACACCGGTCAGGCAGCCGACAGCTCCCGCGGCTTTGGCCAGTTCATCCGCTGGCGTTGCAATGCACTCAATTTCAAGGCCTTCATAGAAGCTCTGGCTCGCCGGATTGCCGCCAACCATAAGGATTTTACGTGGCCCCAGGGTAACAAAATTCATCGCCCGGTTGGTATCGGCTTCTTCCTGATCCGGCAGGAAGGCGACCTCATATCCGCGGTCGCGCAAGGCCATGACCGCCGCATGCGGCGTCCGACGCGGCCAAGCGATGGCCAGGTTCTGATCGGCGATCCGCATCATCCCCATCAGGTGCATGGTGCCATAGGGCATGTCGACGATAATCGAGGCAACGCCTGTTCGCTCAAGGATTGCGGCCACCTGTTCGGCCCCTTCGGTGTTGGTGCGCAGACCCCGGCCGATAATCACGCTTTTTGGCCCCAGCCACATGGCGTCAGCGCCTTCGAAGGTGGCTGTCCCCGTTAACGTGGCGACGATGGGAATTCCAAGGACAGACAAGCGTCTGGCGACCTGTCGCTCCTCACCGGCACGAACGGTAGAGGCCGGGCGGGCTAGGATAACGCCGTCAGGTGTTGCAAACAGCAGATCGGCGCAAAACATCTGGTTTGGTGTTGCCGGGTCATCCGGCGCGACGTCGTGGACGGTAACGCCAGCCCCGTCATAGGCCTGACGGATGAGGTCGTGCTGGGTGCGGGCTAAATCGAGGTTCAGGGGTTCCAGCATCTGCACGGACTGTGGGTCTGAGGACTGGGCCAGTTCGTCGCCGGGGCAGTGCAGCATCACGGCCTTCAGGGACGCCCATTCACTGTCCTGACCACAGGCCGACCACAGCGTGCCAATCTCTTCTCCGTGGGTCCGGCTGCGTGGTGACCAGCCTTCGCCACCGTAGGCCGATGATTCGAATGAACTTTTACGTGCCATATCTATCCCTACATCACCGCTTCAATTAAGTATGGCCCTTCACATGCCAAACCGCGCTGAATTTCCCGGGCCAGCGTTTCACCGTCCGCCGCCCTGCCCGCTTCGGCACCCATTCCCTTGGCAAGAGAGACCCAGTCCAGCGCCGGGCGATCCAGTTCGAACATGTCCAGGGCGCTCGGTCCCGGGTTCTCGACACCAACGTTTTTCATTTCACCCAGCAAAATCTTGTAAGCCCGATTGTGAAAGACAATGGTCGTAATGTTCAGCCCTTCGCGCGCCTGGGTCCACAACCCCTGCACGGTAAACATGCCCGACCCATCGGCTTGCAGTGCGATCAACGGCCGCTCCGGTGCGGCAATCGCCGCTCCCACCGCCAGCGGGAACCCGATGCCGATGGCACCGCCGTTAATCTGCAACCAGGTATGCGGGTTGGACGTGCTGGTGACCGGAAAGAACTGGCGACCTGAGGTAATGGCTTCATCGATGATAATGGCGTTTTCAGGAATGGCGTTGGCGACGACCGAGACGATGCTGTCGGGGTCCAGAATGCCGGACTCCAGTGGTGGTAGAAGTAAACTAGATACCGGTGGTTTAGCTGTGCGCACGCCAAGCTCATCGGCAAGCATTTCAAGGGCCAAAGGACCATTTTCCTGCACCCCCGACAGTTCGTGAACCTTACACCCTTCGGGTAGCAGGCGGCTGGGTTTACCGGGATAGGCGAAAAACGCTACCGGATCGCGGCCTTCAATCAGCACCGCATGTTTGAAGCCTTTCAGCATGTCGACGGCCAGATCCACCGGGTATGGAATACGATCAATCGCCACCCGCCCGGCGCCGCGTTCAACACGTGTCGTTGCGGTTTCGGCCTTCAAGGTCACGTTGGGGAAGTTCGCCGCAATTGCCCCCGCCAGCTCCAGCGGCACGGCACGGAGGGCACGCCCCCCTATTATCAGCAAAGTTGATTCACCCGATCTCAAAACTTTGGAAATTTCCCGAACACGGTCCGCACCCGGCCCGTCAGGTGCCGCTGCCTGCGCCGCGGTGATCACGGGTTTGTCGGTCTCTGTCCACGCACAGTCGGCGGGCAGGATCAACGTCGCGATCTGGCCGGGACAGCCACCCGCCCGCGTGATCGCCTCGGCCGCATCGGTCGACAGGTCGTCAGCCGTCGGCGACGTATGCACCCAATGTGATACCGGGCGGGCGATGCCTTCGATATCAGACGTTAGCGGCGCATCGTATTTACGATGATATGTGGCGTGATCACCCACCACATTGACCATGCCGGTGCGTGATTTTTTAGCATTATGGATGTTGGCAAGACCGTTCGACAAACCCGGCCCCAGATGCAACAGCGTCGCCGCCGGTTTATCGGTCATGCGAGCGTATCCATCCGCCGCTCCGGTCACGACATTTTCCTGAAGCCCGAGAACGCAGCGCATTTCAGGATGGGAATCGAGGGCGGCGCAGAAATGCATCTCCGACGTCCCCGGATTGGTGAAACAGATATCAACACCGCCAGCGAGCAGTGTTTTGACCAGGCTTTCCGCACCGTTCATCAGATATTCCCTATTAACTTGGTTAAAATTAACTTCCGAAATACCGTTTCAGCCGTTCGCAGGCTTCTGTCAAAACGGCATCATTTTTTGAAAAGCAGAATCGGGCAAAATGATTGATGTCCGCGTCCTGATAAAAGGCGCTCATGGGGATCGCCGTGACACCGGCGTCTCTGGTGATGGTTTCACAAAAACCGACATCATCCCCCTGCCAGCCGACCGAGCGAATGTCGACAGACAGAAAATAGGTCCCCTCGACACTCATGATCTCGAACCCGGCGTCTTTGAGTCCGCCAGCGATCAGGTCGCGTTTGGCCTCAAGATCAATCGCCAGCGAGGTGAAATAGGCATCCTCCTGCCCCAAGCCGAAGGCCACAGCGGCTTGCAGGTTTCTAGGTGTGGTGAAAGTGACGAATTGGTGCGCCTTGCTGATCGGCGTCAGTAAGTTCGGTGCGGCCGTCACGTATCCAACTTTCCAGGCTGTCATGGAAAAGGTTTTGCCCGCCGATCCGATGCGCACACAGCGTTCACGCATGCCATCAAACGCCATCAACGGCAGATGCTTTCGACCATCGAACAGAATGTGTTCGTAAACCTCATCACAGACCGCGTAGGCGTCATATTTTAGGACAAGGTCGGCAATGAATTGCAACTCATCACGGTCGTACACTTTGGCCGCCGGATTATGAGGGGTATTCAGCAAGATCAACTTGGTTTTATCGGAAAAGGCGTCCGTCAGTTCCTGACGCGGCAGCTCCCAGTTGGGAGGAGCAACGCGGACAAGTTTGGGGATACCACCGGCGCGGCGGACCATGGGCAGGTAACAGTCATACAGCGGTTCAATTAGAACAACCTCATCGCCAGGCTCAATCAACGCCAACAGGCTATCGCACAGGGCTTCAGTCGCGCCGGAGGTGACCATGATTTCCGATTGCCAGTCGATATCCAGATCATAGAAACGCTTGTTGTGATCGGCGACGGCTTGACGGAGTTCCGGAATGCCCATCATTGGCGGGTACTGGCTGGGACCTCCGATCACGGCCTCAGCGGCTTTTTGCCTTAAGGCTTCTGGTCCCAGATCATCCGGAAACCCCTGCCCCAGATTGATCGAGCCGCATTCCATCGCCAGACGCGACATGGTTTCGAACACGGTCACACCGGTATTGGAAAAAATGCTGTTAGCCGGTTTCATAGAGGCAACACCCAACCCAAGTGAAATAAAGCGGCTCTGTTTAAGAGACCCGCAATGTTCCTAACCTGCGGTTGCCATTTCTTCAACAGAAACCACAAAAAAGCCCGCGCTATCCTTCGACAGCGCGGGCCGGTTTTGAAGTTGGGACGAATAGTTATTTCTTCAAACTTGCATAAACCAGTTTGACGAACACCTCAGGTTTCAAGAATCCATCACCCCATGTTTCATCAAGTTCAGCCGTCGGTTTGGCGGCGACGGTCTGGTCTTCGGTTTTACCGGCATCAACCAAAACCTTCACGTTATCGCGGGCCGTGATCAGCATGTCACGATAGGCGATCAGTTGGGCGCGGTCGGCAAGCGGGCCATGACCTGGAATGATCTTGGTGTCAGCACCTGCCATGCCAATAATCGCCGTCGCATTGGCGATAACGCCGTTTATGGAGCCCCCGTGATCGATATCAATAAACGGATAAAACCCGTTGAAAAAGATGTCGCCGGTATGGATGACGTTGGCCTTTTTGAAGGCAACGATGGAATCGCCATCGGTGTGGGACGGTTCCAGGTGCTGCACGTGAAGCTCTTCACCGTTCAGATGGAAGGTCGTTGTGTCGCTAAAGGTGATGCTCGGAAGTGCTACTTCAGATGCCGCTGGTATATTGGCGTTAAAGGTCGCGATGAACTGGTCCTTGCTCATCAGTTTACGCACGTTGTCATGGGCGACGATGATTGCACCCTCTTTGCCCAGGTTCTCGTTACCGCCCGTATGGTCGAAATGCCAATGGGTGTTGATGACGAACTTTACCGGCTTGTCTGAAAGTTTGGCGATGGCGGCACGAATTTTTTGGGTCAGCGGCGCAAACTGGTCATCGATGAGAAATACGCCACCTTCACCAACCGAAAGTCCCATGTTGCCACCGGCACCCGTGAGCATGTACACCCCCTTGCTCAGCTCCGTGGACTTAATCTCAACCTCGGAATAATCCTGGGCCAGTGCTCCTGATAACGACATCGCCAATGCACTAACGGCTCCAGCAAGTAACCCAGCAATTTTCACCCTGTCCATTTCCTGTTCCTCCCCGTCACAATTGTTTGCGTTCTGAAGCATATAAGTGAGAATTTTATCGTGTCGAGAGGGGGTGTAATCACTTATTATTGATTTGCCTACCTGCGTCGAATTCAGGCTCCGACTTCTGGGTTTTCTGGAGATTATCATGCTTAAACTTGCCGCTGCTATGGGACGTCTTGGCACCGAGTCCGCTTTCGAGGTTCTGGCCCGCGCCAATGCATTGGCCGCCCAAGGCAAGGACATCATCAATCTGGGCATTGGCCAGCCGGACTTCAAAACGCCGGATCATATTGTCGAAGCTGCCGCCAAGGCGTTAAGAGACGGTCATCACGGATATACCCCGGCCAACGGCATCCCTGAACTCAGGAGCGCAGTTGCCGCCGATATCGCCAAATATCGCGGCGTCGACATCGACCCTGCCAATGTGATGATTGTCCCGGGCGGCAAGGTCACCATGTTTTTTGCCATCTCCATGTTTGGCGAAGCCGGTGCTGAGATCATCTATCCCAATCCCGGGTTTCCGATTTACGAAAGTGTCATCAAGTATACGGGCGCTAAACCCGTTCCCATGCCGCTGCACGAAGAAACCGGCTACGCCTTCGACGCCGACGAAGTGCTGTCGTTGATCACGCCGAACACACGGCTGTTAATTTTGAACACACCATCCAACCCGACCGGAGGTGCTGTACCGCGTTCGGAAATGGACAAGCTGGCGGCCGGGCTGGAAAATCATCCGCACGTCTGCATCCTGTCAGACGAGATTTATGCCCGCATGCTCTATGACGGGCGCGAACACGTCAGTTTGCTGGAATACGAACACCTTCGCGATCGCACGATCATGCTGGATGGCTGGTCGAAGACCTATGCGATGACCGGCTGGAGGTTGGGCTACGGTGTCTGGCCAAGCTCGCTGATTGAGGCGGCAACGCGGCTCTCGATCAACTGCCACTCCTGCGTCAGCGCCTCCAATCAGTACGCCGGCATTGCCGCCCTGGAGGGCCCGCAGGATGCGGTTGATCAGATGGTCGGGGCATTTGATGAGCGCCGTAAGGTGATCGTCCGCGAAATCAATCAGATCCCCGGCTTCACCTGCCCCGAACCGGGTGGCGCCTTTTATGCGTTCCCCAACATCACCGGCACCGGCATCGGCTCCATGGACATGCAGAACAAACTTCTGACCGAGGCCGGTGTCGCACTGATCTCCGGCACCAGCTTCGGTCAATTCGGCGAAGGTTACGTTCGCTTCTCCTACGCCAATTCAACAGAGAACATTGTTGAGGCGATCAGAAGGATCAAGGCGTGTTTGATTGAATAGGCAGACGCTAGCCTGTAACACCTAACCAAGCTCAGGATTCACCTACTTCCCGGTATCCGACCGGACCTCCGCCAAGAACCGGTTAACCTCTTCCCTCAACAGGTCGGCCTTAGAAGATAGTTCTGTGGCGCTAACAGAGATTTGTTTTGCGACGGAGCCGGTTTCTTCCGCTTCTTGTTCCACGGCCTGGATGTTTGAAGATACATCCTGTGTTCCACGCGAGGCTTCCTCAATATTCCTTGCAATCTCCTGGGTAGCGGCAGTTTGTTCTTCGACGGCTGTAGCAATCGCGTTAGCCGTTTCATCAACCTCAATGATAATCTTGCTGATGCTCTCGATTGCAGCGGCGGCTTCCTGAGTTACGTCTTGAACTCCACTGATCTGACTGGAGATTTCTTCGGTTGCACTTGCCGTCTGATTTGCAAGATTTTTGACCTCAGACGCAACGACGGCAAACCCCTTGCCGGCGTCACCTGCCCTCGCCGCCTCAATTGTGGCATTAAGTGCAAGCAGGTTCGTCTGTTCGGCAATATCAGTTATCAAACTCACGACTTCACCAATCTTGTTAACTGCGCCGACCATCTGTTCAACCGTTTCTTTCGTCGAATTTGCTTGCTTGGCAGCTTCGTCCGCTACTTTGGATTGGCGGTGTATCTGACGGCTGATCTCTTCCTCGGAACTGGTCATTTCAGTGGTCGCTGATGCCACTGTTTGCACATTGGTTGAGGCCTCTTCAGCCGCAGCAGCCACGGCTGTCGCTTGAGCGCTGGTCTCTGCCGCTGTCGATGACATCTGGGTCGCAGAGGCTTGCAACTCGGTAGAAGCCGATGAGACGCTGTTAACAACGTCACCAACACTGTTCTCAAACGCATCGGCCATTTGATTAAGGGCGGCACGGCGTTGTTCTTCGGCCTGATGCTGCTGTTCCTCTTGCGCTTTTTCCATCCGAACGACACGGATAGCATTGTCCTTGAATACCTGCACGGCAGCCGCCATCTCGCCAATTTCGTTGGTATGTTCCTGCGCGGGAATGTCTGTTTCCAATTCACCGTCAGCCAGTCTTCCCATGGCGCCGGTCATGGCGCCAACGGGATTAGAAATCCCACGCCCGATCAACAGAGCCAGTCCGAAAACAGCGATGCTGACGACGACCATTGACATAATCATCAAAGAAAATGTACTGGCGGCATTGACTTGCATCTCGTCGGTAGCGGTTTTCACATCAGCATTTCCCCGTTCATCGAGGAATTGAAGTTTTGGCTGCACTTCGGCGAAGAGCTCACTCATCATTTTCTTGTCTTCGATTTCCTCTAGTAACAACCCCGACAGAGACTGAAAATCACTAAGATATTTTTCTAGTATCAGACTGATTTCTTTCTTTTTTTCATCAGTTATATCCAAATAGGCAAACCCGATATCCAGCTCCGCATGAGCCCTTTGCAACCGCTTGGCGTATTTTTTGGCCACATCCAGAAAAAAATCTTTTTCGTAGTTTCTCATCCGCAGCAATATTACCGTCAGTTCCTGCACCCCCTCCTTTTCGCTGTTCTTCTTGAGCTGCGCCTCAAGGGTTTTTGCCGCCGATGCCAGCTGGCCCCGAAGGCCTTCATCCCTGGTCAAGCCGATAGTTTTCCACATTTCCACGACATTCTGGAACTGTTTGGCATAGGCCGTGAAACCATCACGAATTTCGTCGATCAGTTTTTGTTCTTTTGGCTCTTGGTGGATGATTTTCAGCTTGTCAAAATAGGGAAGGATTTCTGCAATTTTTGCCTTATGTTTGTTGGCGTATTCGATATCCTTACGAGCCAAAAAGTCTTTCTCATTGCGCCGCTCCTGAAGAAAGCCATTCTTAACGGCGTTGACGTATCTAACGCCGGTGGCTTCTGACAATTGTGTATCCAGAAACTCAGCCTGTTTATTGCTGCTGGCGGAATAAATCACACCAATAACGATAAATCCGATTAAACAAATTAAACCAACTAGCGAAATTTGAAGATAAATTTTAATATTTTTCATAACTCACCCATTGGATTGGCTGTCTTTCTCGAATAGTCAGGAACGGAAAAATTTTGATCTAGCGAGAGGAATAGACCCAGATTATCGAATGGACTGTAAACTACTCAAAAACATTAACCTTGATATTGCTCAACTCGGATCGGGAAGGTCTGTTGTCGATGGCTCCGTTAGAATAATCTGGTGGCATCACAAGGTTTCTCAATACTTATACTCTGCCTTCCTCACTGAGGGTTGTTTGGTTGAGAGCGATGGACCGGAAAATTTGCGGGCGCTCCGCCCCGGAACACCCGCACCAACTTTCGCCAACATCACATTCTGGAAATCACAGATGGTCTTTGCCATTGCGATCAATACCTGGCTTACTAACTGGGGTAGATTCAACCATGCCGACAAAATATTGGAAGCTTGGAACATAGCCTTTGGCGCCCACTGTGCCGTCGGCGATCTCATTCAGGACTTCCTGCGGCAACCCGGTGAAGCCGAGGGCCTGATCTAGGACCGCATAGAGCTGGAGGATACAAACCCAGCCGATGACGTCTTCAATACCCTGATCACTCATACCGGCGGCGCGCAGACCATCAATTCGGCTGGCGTCAATCGATTTGGGCGAAGCAACAAGATCCCGGGCAAATTTTTTGCAGGCTTCCAGTCTGTGAATGGTCTCTGAACTTGGTTCAAGCGCATTGACCATGCCTTTGCGGAGCTGGGCGCAAAATTCCGAACCGGCGGCATTGGCAACCTCCCAACCGATCACTTCCAGTTCAGTCCAGGTCAGGTCTTTTGAATTCAAAACGATGTTGTCCAAAAACTGAACGATCGGCTCATAACGTTGGTGATCCCGCACCAGTGATTCCAAAAAATTTTCCATTCCCTGATGCTGCGTGAGATATGCCATAGAAATTTCCTTTCGAGTGAGACGCTACTGTTGTGCTTTGTCCTGATTTTATAGACTTCAAGAAAAATTGAATAAATATACGGTTAATGGTAATATTTATTCTAATTTTGAATAAATAAGAGGTTTGACGTGGACGTATTACATTCGATGCTGGTGTTCAAACGGGTCGCCGAAATCAACAGTTTCACAAAGGTTGCTGTGGAACTGGATATCTCTCAGTCATCCGTCAGTAAACACGTGTCGGCGCTGGAGAGCAGGCTTGGGGTCAAACTGTTGAATCGCACTACCCGCCATTTGAAACTCTCAGACGCCGGGCAGGAATATTATGAGCGTTGCCGGTCCATTCTGACCGATATAGAAGAGACAGAGTCCCTGATTTCCGCAGGGCAATCCAAGATTGCCGGACAACTCAGGATCAGCGTCCCTGACACCTTCGGCAGGCACCGCATACTCCCTCTTATCTGGAGTTTTCTTGATCGTTACCCGGACGTCGAGATCGACATCATGATGGATGACCGACGGGTGGATCTGGTCCAGGAAGGTATCGACGTCGCCATTCGATCAGGCGGGGTGTTTGACCCGACTTTGATTACCCGCAGACTTTGTGACATCCCTCGCGTGTTAGTCGCCAGTCCGGTTTATCTGGCCTTGCACGGTGTTCCCCGATCACTAACTGACCTTCGGCGCCATCAGTGCATTATCTATTCAGGCTCGCCAAGCGGCCAGACATGGGGGTTTGTCGTCCCTGAGGGCATTAAAAACATCCAGGTCCGCGGTCGGATAAAAGTGAACAGTCCGGAGGCTTCGATACTGGCCGCCCAAAACGGATTTGGCATCTCCCTAAGCCCGAACTGGCTGTCCGAGCCGATGATCGCGGAGGGAACGCTGACCCCGCTGCTAGAGCAATGCCCACCGGTGCCATTCGAAGTCCACGCTGTATTTCCCGAACGCAGCTTCATTCCGGCGCGGGTCAGGAGTTTTGTTGAATATCTTCACAGACAGCTGGCTTAACCGTTATCTCGCCTCATAACACCGCAGCAGTGACCACAATCTCGACCAGCGTGTCGCCGGCCAGGTCGGTGCCGACGCAGGCGCGCTGGGGCCAGTTTTCTTCAGGGCCGACCCACTCGCACCACACCGCATCCATTTCATATTTCATGGAAATGTCGGCAAGGTAGACTGTCGCCTGAATCAAGCCACTGACGCCGCTTCCGGCATCGGTGAGGTTTTTTTCAAGGGTTTCCAGTGTTTTCCGTGTCTGCTCAACGATGGTTTTCGAATTTGTCGTGTCCGTGGCAACGGCATGAACCAATCCATTGTGCACAACCGCTCGCGACCGTCCCTCGTAAATTCCCTTAATCCGCGTGATCGTCATGGCCACCCCTTTCGATTGTTTAGTGGAGATTTTTCACATTTACATCGGCGGCATCAATTTGCCCAGGTCTTCCGAAAGTTCGTACACGCTGTCGATTGCCAGATCGGGCCCGTAGGTTTTGCCGCTGACCTGTGCCGCTGCCTCCAGGCGGTTACGGTGATAGTCCAAAATTCGTTTCGGCAACGGCAGGTCGCCGGTATCAACCATCCGTAAATACCCGTCTCCGTCACGCGCCGGCATGATCGCACTTTTGCATTCTCGATTAGGCGACCACGGCACATCCAAAAGCCCGGCTTCAAGGGCGCGCATGGTGCCGATGGCGACATCGCCGTCACCGGCGTCCAGAATTTTGTCGATAATAGATCGGACTTCGGTTTCTAGAATCTCTTTTTCGCGCAGGTATTCAGGTAGATCACGGAGATTTATCCCGCGCGCCAGATAAATACCCATGCGCGCCGCACGCAGGCCTTCGGCGTTCTCTTCAGGCGTCGGAATGCCTCTGGCTTCGGCAACGCTTTTGGTCGTGACACTGAGGGCACCACCAACTGCCGCCGCGAACCCCCCGTAAACCAGCAGGCCAAAGGACTGGGCCTGATCCAAAGGCCAGGCCCCCATCCAGTGCAAGGAGGTGACGGTGGTGAAGACGTCACTGAACCCTTTGCGCTTAAGGTATTCCTGAGCCAGGTCATTGCAGACTTCAATGGATACGGCATCCTGAACGAGGTGTAGGGTTTGCCCGAGCTCCAGCCCGTATTGGCGCACCCCCTGAGCTGCCGCCAGAAGGGTATCGGCGATACAAATAGCAATACCGATGCACGGCGGGATGTTGGTGCCGGTCAGGAAACCAGGTTGGCGGCGATGAAGCTCGACACCTTTTTCCTGATAAAGCGCGACCAGCCGGTCGAGATACTGATAGTTGCGAATGCCGTCGGCGACCGATGTATCTTTGGTGTAGGACGTGGTGTAGGCAATGCCGGACCCGAGGTAACCGGTAAAACCTCCAGCATAGGTAATTTCCCCAGTCAGGCGGGGGAAGGAGGTTCCGGTCAGGGCAATGATGGGCTTGTTGACAGCTTCCGTCAGCTCGCGGCATTTGCCGACACCGGCGTTCACCACAGGAAAACCGTTCAGCATGGAGCGGCCCTTGTCTTCAGACTCATCGGCGCCCCGTTGGGCTTCGGCAAACCGTTCGTTTCGCGTGTAGCTATCGGTTGTCGTCGGCACCACATCTGCAAGGCCTTCGCGATCAAGAGTCTCCAGCAGATTTTTGTGCATCTCAAATGTCGCAAATCCGCCCCGCGGTTGTGTCAGGCATTTACCCCCGGCGATGGCACGGCGCGTGACTTTTGCCAGGTTTTTATGTTCAGGCAGGCCCTTCAGATAGACGACAGCCTCATCCATGTCGACATCCGCCCCGGTTGGCCAGCGTGCCAGATTATCGCGGCGCATGCGCGTGAACTCATCCAGAGGGATTTGTTTTTCGTCAAGCGGTACAGGCACCATGATCGTCCTCCCCTTGGTGCAACATGTTAAGGCCCAACCTGAGCGCATCCTCCGGGGCAACGCTGCCCAGCAGCCCACAGGCGTAAAGAGCATAATCCTTATCCAGCATAATTTTTGCGGATCGGGGCCGCAGTGCCAATGGCGCATCATCGCCCGCCAGTGCCGCACTCAAAATCGCTTGCGCGTTTTCACTGTGGACCAGCACCCCGCCGGTGCCGATGATGGTCTCAACCTGGTTCAAATCCTTGCCCCGTTGCAGGGTCACCGGCCCGTGGGCTGAATAAACGGTTTCGTGATGCCCGGCATGACGGGTCACGGAGATTAACGTCGCCGCACGGGCCAACGTCCGGTCAAAGCGACGTTCGTTTTCAGTGTCGGGCAACCAGTCCACATCCCGCTCCGTTCGCTCCAGCAACGCTTCAACCTGTTTCTTCTCAAGTTCTGCATTATCAGCGATCACATCTACGCCAACCTCAGCAACAATGTTCCGGGCCGTGTGCCGCATGCCCAAGTCTCCTTCTACCGTGCGTTTTGCGTAGGGTTCGGCCAATCCATGATAGATCACCCCGCTGTCGCAGGGCAGGCCATCACAAACAGAATGAACATCCGTCGTCGCACCGCCGATGTCGACGACAAGTAACGGACCAAGGCCGGGCCGGGCCAGTGTGCCATCCGACAGCAGTTGCGCACCCTGCAAAACAGCCGCCGGGGTCGGCATCAAAACAGCATCGAAGTTTTCCTGGGCCCGGTCGATCCCCTTGGCGTGGACGATATGTTCGATGAAGACCTGCCTGATGGCTTCACGCGCCGGTTCGATATTCAGTTCAAGGTGGCGCGGCATGACATTCTCGGCAATGATTGCCCGTATTCCTGCGGAGCTTAAAATACCCGCAACAGTGTCGGCGGCACTACGGTTTCCAGCGACCACCACCGGACAAGCCAGACCGCTTGCCGCGATCATTTCCGCATTGTGTTCAATGACCTTGTGATTGCCGCCATCCGTTCCGCCAGATAGCAGCAGAATATCGGGCTCTGCGGCGATGAATTCGGCCATGTCCCCGGAGGTCAATTCGAACGAATACGTTCCGGCAACCTTGGCCCCGGCCCCCAGCGCCGCCAGTCGCGCAGCCTTCGCCGTCAGGTCGGGAACCAGCCCAACCGTAATCATACGCAATCCCCCAGCCGCACTGCTTGAGGCCAGCCTGTACCTGAAATCCGATATCTTCCCCAGTTGGCCGCGCAGATCGTCAAGCGCAGCGTCGAGGCCGACGGTAATATCTGTGGTTGCGGTCGACGGCCCCTGCGCAGTTGCGATAATTTCGGCGGCCTGGACATCGATAGCCCGGAGCTTGGTATAGGTGGAACCGAAATCAATCAGCAGGGCCAGAGTCATACCTCATCATCCCCGCGACGCTTTTTAATATCATCGCTCAATGGACCGAGGACATCATCAGGTCGGGTGCCGGGTGGGAACACCCGGTTAAACCCCATATCAAGAAATCGTTGCTCAACCTCGTCCCAGGGCTGATCTCCGACGACCAGATATCCGCCGACATAGATCAGAATATCTTCCAGTCCGGCTTCCGTGCAAAGATCGCGAAACCCCCGACAATCCAGTTCGCCCTGACCGTAAAGCGACGATACCAGAATGGCATCCGCATTCGTTTCGATCGCCGCATCGACAAATTCCTTCGCCGGTGTCAAAGCGCCCAATTGCACGACGGTAAAACCTGCCGTTTCCAAAGCCCGTCCGAGAATACGGTTACCAACGATATGAGTATCGGCCCCGATCACGCCAGTGATCAGCGTTCCAGCATGCTCAGACGTCATTTCCACCCCCTCTTTTAAACATGTCGCAGCTCCAGCGTATGTCGGTCCAACGCCTCCTGATCAACCTCGACCCTGCCTCCAGAGTCCAGCACAAGCTGGCCCCGTTCAAGGTGCATGGGAACGTCAAACAGCTTTGTCACCGGTTTCAAAAACCCGTTCATTTCTCCGGCATTGTCGATTAATTCAGCCGCAACGCAGGTTTCCATCCAGCAGCCGATATCACCAGCAACACCATTGCCCAAAACTCGTCCCATCCCTTGTGAGGCGATGTGTTCGAGGACATCCATCAATGCATCCAGCCCGCCCATTTTCATTAATTTTAACTTGATGATATCGGCGCACTTCAACTCTGCCGCCCGGTCGACATCGCCAAGGCAGAAAATCGATTCATCAAGCATGATGGGAATACCGGTTTTGCGAGCACATTCGGCGACCGCTACGGCCGCGTTCCAGTCTCCCGCGGCACAGGTCTGCTCAACCAGTTCAATGCCGTCGGGTGCAATCCCGTCGACGAATTTAACCGCGTCGGCTTTCGAATATCCCTGATTGGCGTCAACTCGCAACAGGGCACGACCTGCGACCCGATCCTGAATAAAATCCAGACGTTTCATATCGGCGACAAGGTCAAAACCAGCCTTAACCTTCAGCGTCCCGTACCCTTCAGCCAGACGTTCCTCAATTTCACGGTCAAGGGCTTCAAATTCGGTTGCATTGATTATTGCCAGTAGCGGCACGCGCCGGTCATGGCTCGCCGTCAAGACGGTGTGTCTTTCAGTCATTTCAGCGGCGGAAACCAAAGCGCTGGCTGTAAACGGAGTAGTTGTATGAAATCCATGGGCCTTTGATTTCAAATCGGCTGTGAGTTGCCCAACCATGTCGTCGGCAATCTCCATCGCCGTCGCCCAGGCCTGCTCAATCGTTTCTTCCGTATAACCGGTGAGCACAGTCGCCTCACCCCAACCGCATAGTCCATCATCCGTCCACATCTCGACCAATACCATATCGAAAGCCTTGATCGGACCAAAAGCCAGTTTGTAAGGGGTGACCAGCGGCACCTGAACCTTGCGCAAAATTAGCTGCTCAATTGTCGACCCGGTCATCTCTCTGCTCCGGCATCAAGATGCTTACCGATCTCTATCGCCGCCTGTCGGAAGCGAGGCAAAAATTCGATGGCACGGGTCAGGTCGAGGCGGGTTTCCGGGGCGTGAACAGACAATCCAGCAACGACCCGTCCGCTTAGTGTTTTCACCGGTACGGCGAGGCCGATCAATCCCTCAACATTTTCCGAATTGTTAAGGGCGTATCCTGATTGTCTTATTTCTGTAAATGCGTGATTAAGATCATCGTCAGACGTTAGGGTATTGGCAGTCAGCGACGGCTTGGCAATACCGTCAAGCAATCTACGCCGCGCTGCCGCAGGCAGATATGCCATCAACAATTTACCGATAGCAGAGGCGTGAAGTGCGACCCGGCTTCCGGCTGCCAACTGAATGCGGATTGGCCAGTCACATTCGACGCGCTCAATATAAAGTACTGCATTGCGGTCAAAAACACCCAGATTGCAGGTTTCACGGATATCGCCCACGAGCGTTTCCATGATCGTGCGAACCGGCCCGCCGGACCAGCTACCAGCCTGAGTTTTTGAAAACAATCCCCACAACCGCGGTCCCGGCACCAAACCACGGGTCACGGGATCAACCCGAACCATTCTCTGGTCCGTGAGGTGACTGACAAGCCGATGAACACTTGGCCCAGGTATTTCTGTCAATTCTGCAAGATCGGTAACTGTGCGCGGAGTCTCTGCTTCGGCAATCAGTTCCAGGAGCCGGAATGCTCGTGCCAGCGGCGCGCTTGAGGTCTGATGATCAGTCTCAACTTCATCCATAACTGGAGTTTAATTACGCATAGGTTTTTGTCAAATATTGAAATTTATATTTCATAATTCGATAATTTTAATTTTAATTTTAAATATAATTTCAACATGAATTTTTAACATCCCCTGAACGCTTTTTACGCAACTGCCTATTTTTTCATCAGCAGAAATAATTTCGAGCGAAGGAAAAATCTTTTAATTTTACCCAACGCATTGATTCAATTGAGTATTTTCAAACTATGGCAACTGGCATACTTTCTGCGTTACACGGGCGTGAGCAGATGCCGGATCGATGTGAGATTTGGCACCTGGAAATTTTTCCAAATCTTGAATTCAGGATTATCATGAAAAAGATTGAAGCCATCATCAAACCGTTCAAGCTCGACGAAGTGAAGGAGGCTCTTCACGAGGTCGGATTGCAAGGCATTACGGTTCTGGAAGCCAAGGGTTTTGGTCGACAGAAGGGCCATACCGAGCTTTATCGTGGCGCCGAGTACGTGGTCGATTTTCTGCCCAAGGTAAAAATCGAACTGGTCGTCGATGACGAAATGCTCGAAGGCGCCATCGAAGCCATTCAGCAGGCCGCCCATACGGGACGCATCGGAGATGGCAAGATTTTCATCACCCCTGTCGAGGAAGCCATTCGGGTTCGCACCGGCGAACGTGGCTCCGACGCGATATAGGGCGCCCAATCCACAGACAATCGTTTCACACTATTTGAACACCTAAACCGAAAAGGAACTCAATCATGACCCTCAACTGTAAAACCCCGGAAGACGTTATCAAGCTTCTGAAAGACGAAGACATCCCCTTCGTCGACCTGCGCTTCACCGATCCGCGTGGCAAATGGCAGCACCTGACCATGACATCAAGCTTCGTCGACGAAGACGTCTTCGCCGATGGCATCATGTTCGATGGTTCCTCAATTGCCGGCTGGAAAGCCATTAACGAGTCCGACATGACCCTGATCCCGGATCCGACGACAGCTGTCATGGACCCGTTTGCAGCCCAGCCCGCGATGATTCTGTTCTGCGACATCATCGAACCGACCACCGGCCAGAGCTACGGTCGTGACCCACGGTCGATCGCCAAGAACGCCGAAGCCTATGTGGCATCAACCGGCATTGGCGACACGGTCTACTTCGGCCCGGAACCGGAATTCTTCGTCTTTGATGATGTCCGCTACGCCGTCGACATGCATTCGTGTTTCTTCGAGTTTAGTTCCGAAGAAGGTCCCTACGTGACTGGTCGCATCTTCGACGAAGGCAACACCGGCCACCGTCCGGGCGTCAAAGGCGGCTATTTCCCCGTCCCACCGGTCGACAGCGCCAACGACCTTCGTGCCGAAATGGTTACGGTCATGAGGGAAATGGGCCTTAACATGGACAAACATCACCATGAAGTTGCGCCGTCTCAGCATGAACTTGGTCTGACCTATGCACCGATGGTCAAATCGGCTGATAACGTTCAGATCTATAAGTACGTCACCCACATGGTCGCGCACACTTATGGCAAAACAGCCACCTTCATGCCGAAGCCGGTTGCCGGTGACAACGGGTCTGGCATGCACTGTCACCAGTCCATCTGGAAAGACGGCAAACCGACCTTCGCCGGTTCGGCTTACGCTGATTTGTCTGAAACCGCGCTTCATTATATCGGCGGGATCATCAAACACGCCAAAGCCATCAACGCCTTCTCGAACCCCGGAACAAACAGCTACAAGCGTCTGATCCCGGGTTTTGAAGCTCCCGTTCTGCTGGCCTATTCGGCGCGCAACCGCTCGGCATCGTGTCGTATTCCGTTTGCCACGTCACCGAACGGCAAACGCGTTGAAGTCCGCTTCCCGGATGCAATGGCCAACCCGTACCTGGCCTTCTCCGCCATGCTGATGGCTGGCCTTGACGGCATCCAGAACAAGATCAACCCAGGCGAAGCCATGGACAAAGATCTCTACGACCTGCCGCCAGAAGAGCTGGCTGACGTCCCGACCGTTTGTGGTTCACTCCGTGAAGCCATGGAAAGCCTGGATGCAGATCGTGAATTCCTCAAGAAAGGTGGTGTTTTCTCCGACGACAACATCGACGCCTACATGGAGCTCAAGTGGGAAGAAATCTACAACTTCGAACACACACCGCATCCGGTTGAATTCCAGATGTACTACAGCAGTTAAGGTCAATCGGCCCGAACTGATAAAGGGCTGCTCTTCGGAGCGGCCCTTTTTTTGCCTGAAATCTCGCATTCAGACACGGTCTGTCTATATAACATGCGCCTGACACATATCTACGAAACTTGCATTTAGACTCTAGAATCAGACGCCAATGGACTCAAACAACAGACTCTGCACTTAGACTCATAGAACCATATACATATTCCCGCCCAAAACGGACCATTTAGACTCCTACCCTTTGACTAACTGTCTAATTTGTCTGCCATCCATTAATATTTGACAGCAATTAATTAAACTGTCTAAATAAATCGTTAACAAAAATAGACAGACTGTTTGGACTCTAAATTCCATGGCACGGCGTGAACTTTCCAGCAAAGAACTGCTTTTGGAGACGGGGATATCTCGAGCCACCCTGTATAACTACATGGCTCTCGGTATTTTGGCTCGCCCAGAAATCAGGTCACCAGAAAAAGGGCATGGCCATGGGCGTGCTAAACGGTTGGGATATTTCCCGGCCAGCGCATTAGACGTGATTGCAAAAATCAACGAATTAAAAAACAGGGGAATGACCATGGAGGACGTTAAGGCTGCGATGACAACGTCAGAGCAGCGCAATCAAAAACAAGCGGCCGAAGCGCCTTTTACTGACCGACTGCATGACAATGTCGTGGAAATGGGCAAAGCTGACACCCCTACGTCAGGGTCCAACCACGATAACATTGCTCGACAATCCCCACAGTCCATGCCCAATCACCAAGCCCTCAGTTTGGACACGGTGTCGGGGCCAGCTTACATGGTCAACAATCAGTTTGAGGTGGAGTGGGCAAACGAGCCTGCCAACGATGAACTGTTTTGCCTGGAAAAAGGGCTTTCCGAAGACATCACCGAATGCAGCGTTTTTCCGCTACTTCTCAATCAGGCACATATAAAATCAGCGCTAGACCGTGATGAAATCTTACGCTTTCACCTGATGGCGGCCAAGAACCGTATCCCAAGAACACGTCTGTATACCCTGGGCTCGCAAATGGATGGTGATGATGTTGAGGGGCTGTTGCGCACTTATGATGAGGTAGAGACCGCAGATCGTGCGACGCTTCTTCATACCACAGTGAATATGGCGCCCGCCGGCAGCCCCGCCTCCTGGCATATTATTTATGCCTCATTTTTCCGCGAAGGCATTTTTTTCACCTACGAGCCTGCGCAGAGTCCCAGCGACAGATTGCTGGAACTTCTGGGCCGCCGAGACATCGTTATTCGGGAACTGCTGAAACGTCGCCGGCCCTACTTGACGCCGTTGGCGGTAATGGTCGCCGACATTCAAAACTCCGTAAAAATCTGTGCTGAACTACCACCCGAAGAATACTTCGAATTGGTCAATCAGATCTGGTCCACCTTGGAACCTATTTTGCGCAGATATCATGCCACGCATGGCAAACATGTTGGCGACGGGCTTTTGTGTTACTTCTTTCCGCAACCAGACAGCAATTACATCCTGAACAGCATCCGCTGTTCGCTGGAGATGCAGGACGCAATGCGAAAGATCAATACGGAATGGCGGGCACGTAAAGCCTGGGCCAACGAACTGATGCTGAATATAGGCGTGGATGAGGGGCAAGAGTGGTTTGGAACGTATCAGACCAACACCCACCTCGAGTTCACGGTGTTAGGAGACACGGTCAATCGATGCGGCCGGTTAAGTGACTTTGCCACGGGAGGGAGTGTCTGGGCCTCCAAAAATCTGGTGGGTCGATTAACGCAAAGCGAGCGAGAGACCATTCGTTATGGGGTCCACCGGATCAACGGAGAGGGTAACCGAATTTTTGTTGATGCGACCTTTTCCAGAATCTCAAATCTTGTCGATTTGGAGCTGCCGCAAAACCAAAAATTAATGGATCTGGGATCTCTGCCTGTCACGGAGATTGCGTCAATCAGCAATCCGTCCTGACTGCGCGCTTTCGCCCCATTTAATGTCGGTCAATCAAACCAGATCGGGTTCGACCATGCTTTTCTGCCCTGATCATCGCGGACGGTGACCCGGACATAGGCGTCTTCGAACCTCTCGGTGGGGAATGCGGCTTTTTCCAGCCGATCTCCACTCACAAACTTCGAGCGTGAGCCGCGTCCCTGCAGGGATATGTTCGAAGCCGGGGAGCATTCAATCTGTAGTTCTCCGTCACCGATGCGAATATTGTGAATCTCCGGTCCCTGGCTGGAGTAATAGCGTCCAGCTTTCATGGACTCGCATAACGCATCCGGATCAAGAGAGTCAGCGTGCACGTTAATCCAGCCTCCAAAAGCGTCATGGGTGACGTGGTGGGCATCGTCGGTGGCAAATCCGTTGAGCCGCCAGCCGTCATTCAACAACAGGTCACAGAACGGCCAGTCCTCTCCTCGCTCCACTTCCATCTCAGAACCGTGATTGTAGACCTCGACGGCATGAGCCGAGGTGATGGTCTTGGCATCTTCAACCGTCAACCCGTACCATGAAGGGTGAACAATGCCGATAAAAGCTCCGGCCTTTGCCGCGCGTTCGGCAATCTGCGCAGCATCTTCGCCCTCTTTGGGCCTGGCGAAATCGACCGGAAGGCCAACCGCCAGGATATGCCAGGTCTCATCGAGCGAAGTTTTGCCCTGATGCAGTTCAGCAGCAATCAAGGTGGTGAAATCTTCGCTACGATGCGCACGGGTATCTGAAATGGGAAAATCAAAGTGATCCATGAAATGTTCACTTAGGGAAATAAAATCGTATCCGGCGTCACGGTAGCGTTGGCAAACCTCTTCGACTTCCAACAAACCATCTGAGTTGGTCGAATGAGTGTGCAGGTTGCCACGATAAAACCGACCGGGCTGTCCAAAGGGTAAATTTTTCATGGAGACTCTCGAACTGGGGAAGCGACTGCATTCCCTATAAACGAAAGTTTCCCGGTTGACCTCAAAAATCTTAAGTCAGGCGTATGAAATTTTAATTACGCAAAAAAAATCCAGACGCGGCCTGAAGCAAGGCCCTATCAGATTATATAACACTGTCCCCAATTCAGAGGTTTCGGCCTATTTCCGCCTCGGCAGCTTGACCGTGAACGTGCGCTTACCGTCGCCGTGCACTAAATCATGGGCGCGGACAACGACTTCCGTGATGCCAACCGGAACCTGAACGTTGGCGATTGAGCGGGTGAAGGGCTGCTCATTGACATGAGGATGAAAAAGAACGCGTGTGGCGATGACCTTCCCGGTCGGCGTTAGGACATCGAATTTATCTGCATAATGGGACCAGCCTTCGTCCTTGTGAAAAATGGTAGCAGATACGGCATAAGTCCCCTTCGGATTAGCGATGACCGTGGCGTCCAGTACGGCGGGTTCGCCAGCTAAGGCGCTTGAAATTGTCAACGGCAGAGCGATGACCGCCGAGACAAGTGCGATTGATCGAAAGAGTAGGCTGGTTTTCATACGATAACTCCTGTTGCCGGATACATCAGGCGTTCCCAGCTCCGCCAAAGGTGCGCAAAAACTCACCAAAGTTCAACCTATTACAAGATATAAAAATGAATTGTTGCTTTTTTGTTCTCATTTTGTATCATCAATGTTCTGATCATTAATAATTTTAGGAATCATCATGAGCAACTCAAGTTTTATCAAGGATTTTGCCGCCCTCTCCCTTCTGTTCTTCAGTGGCTATGTTCTGGCCTTGATCGCCTGAACGGTATGCGGGGAATCACGCTGGTGGCACCTGACGTTTTGAGCCGTCTTCATTAAGCGCGACAAAGGTGAATGTACCTTCTGTAACTTTCATTTCCTCTCTGGTGGTCTCTCGGCGCAGAACCCAGGCTTCGACTCGGGCTGTGATTGAACTGCTTCCGGTTTTGAGAATATCGACATAACAGCTCATGACATCACCGACGAGGACGGGTTTGTGAAAGGTAAAACCATCGACAGCCACCGTCGCGACCCGGCCATGGGCACGGGCATAGGCGGTAATACCGCCGGCGATATCCATCTGCGACATCAGCCATCCGCCGAAAATATCCCCGGCAGGATTGGTGTCAGCCGGCATCGCCAGAGCTTTCAGGGCAAGCTCGCCTCTTGGCTTTTCTGAATTTTCGCGGGTGGTTTGGTCATCACTACTGGGACACATGATAATCGTCCTTACTGGCATCTTGTTGGTTAACACCTATCCACAATATATAGTCATCTTTTTTTAGTAAACACACTGTATCATGCTTGTCGCAAGCGGCTTCACTTTCTAGGATGGGATATTCGAATTGCCTTTGGACATGGCCGATCATACCACTATGACAGACTTATTTAATCACGCTGAGACCACCGCCTCCCAGGCGCCAAAACCCGCGCCTAAAAAAGTGACGGCCGTGAAAAATAGTGAGGAGAAAACTGTTTCTCCGAAAACCAAACTGCCAAAAGCAAATGGTGACGACTATTCAGCCAAGGATATCGAAGTCCTTGAGGGGCTTGAGCCGGTTCGCCGCCGCCCTGGAATGTATATCGGCGGCACAGACGAGCGCGCACTCCATCATCTGGTGGCCGAAGTCCTTGATAACTCCATGGATGAAGCCGTCGCAGGGCACGCCAGCTGGATTGAAATGGAACTTCGTGAAGACCAGACGGTGGTCATCACCGACAATGGCCGCGGTATCCCGATAGACCCGCATCCCAAATTCAAGAACAAGTCGGCGCTTGAGGTGATCCTGACCACCCTTCACTCGGGCGGCAAGTTCTCCGGTGAGGCTTATGAGACTTCCGGCGGCCTGCATGGTGTCGGTTTGTCGGTGGTTAACGCGCTTTCCGATCTGCTTGAAGTTGAAGTGGCGCGGGACCGTAAAATCTGGCAACAGACCTATTCGCGCGGTGCCCCGGAGGGACCGCTGACAGATATGGGAAGCACGCAGAACCGTCGCGGCACCCGCATCTCCTTTCATCCCGATGCCCAGATTTTTGGGGTTACCAATCATTTCCGCCCGTCCCATCTCTATCGCATGGCGCGCTCCAAAGCCTATCTTTTCAGAGGAGTGGAAATTCGTTGGAGTTGTGATCCAAAATTGTTGAAATCCGGTGATGAAACACCAGAAACAGCGACTCTTCATTTTCCCGGCGGACTGTCGGACTACCTAACGACAGCGCTCGGCAAGCGGCGCACGGTCACACCTGTTGCCTTCGCTGGCGATTCGAAACTCAATGGCGGTTCGGGCAAAGCTGAATGGGCGGTTCACTGGCCGATTGATGAAGAACCGTTCTTTAATTCCTATTGTAATACCGTCCCCACACCGCTCGGCGGTACCCACGAACAAGGCATGCGTTCTGCTCTGGCCAAAGGATTAAGGGCTTATGGCGAACTGATTGGAAACAAACAAGCCAGCAAGGTCACCGCCGATGATGTGGTTGGCGGGGCTTGTATCATGCTTTCCATATTTATCTCTGACCCACAGTTTCAGGGCCAAACCAAGGACAAGCTTTCAACCGTGGAGGCCCAGCGTCTGGTCGAGGCCTCTATCCGTGACCACTTTGACCATTGGTTATCGGCGACACCTGATTCTTCACAAGAGCTTCTTGAGCACTCCATCCGTCGCGCTGAAATCCGCCTAAAAAAGCGCCAGGACAAACAGACCAAACGCCAATCCGCGACCAAACGTCTGCGCCTGCCCGGCAAACTTTCAGATTGCACGCGCTCCAGCGCGGAGGGAACGGAGCTGTTCATCGTCGAAGGGGATTCTGCTGGTGGCTCGGCCAAACAGGCGCGCCTTCGCGAAACCCAGGCTGTTCTTCCGTTGCGGGGTAAAATCCTCAACGTCGCCAGCGCCACGGCCGATAAGATGCGCGCAAATCAGGAGTTGTCTGATTTGATTGAGGCCCTGGGTTGTGGCACGGGTGATGCCTTCATGGAAGATGATCTGCGCTACGAAAAAATCATCATCATGACGGATGCCGATGTTGATGGCGCTCATATTGCGTCTCTGTTGATGACTTTCTTTTTCCAGGAAATGCAGGAGCTGGTCGAGAAAGGCCACCTCTATATCGCGATCCCGCCGCTTTACCGGATCAGTCAGGGTGGTAAAACCCTATATGCACGTGACGACATTCACAAAGACGAGTTGATGGAAGCGGACTTCAAGGGCCGTGGCAAAGTCGAGATCAGCCGCTTCAAAGGCCTTGGTGAAATGCCGTCAAAACAATTGAAAGAAACCACCATGGACCCGAAAAACCGGGTTCTGCTGCGTGTTACCATCCCGTCCGGGCACAATGATGACGAGATCATCGAAGCTCGTGATACGGAGAAGCTGGTGGAGAACCTAATGGGTAAAAAGCCTGAAAAACGCTTCGAATTTATTCAGGAACACGCCCAGTTCATCGGCGACTTGGAACTCGACGTATAATCAGGCGACCTGAATTGCAGCAGCTTCCTGTAAATCATCATCAGGATCGTTGTTGATGAGCCCCCCATCAAGGATCTTCATTGCCGGTTTGTGGTCCGGCACACGATACACATAGATCTGAGGGCAGAACGAGTCTTCTATGCGATGTACAATTTCGGGCTCCCAGCCCGGAATATCAAAGACGTTGCTGATCACCAATGTACCAGGCTCCAACACCTGCTCCAGAACAGGTCTGGTTTTTTCCAGCAGTTCCGAGTGAAGGTAACATATGACAACGCGGATATCGTTTGGAAGCGAGTGAGACAGGAAGTTACCCCGAACGATAGCGAGACTGGACCGCCTGAATAGCAGATGGCGCAGTTTCATAAACAGCCAGGGAAAAGGCGAGAGTTCGATCGCAAAAACCCGTGAACGCGGAAAGCGTTTTGCCATAGGAAAAGCCAGCGTGCCCCACCCTGCCCCCAGTTCACAAAGCGTTCCCTCCCCATCGGGAACCAGCGAGAGCATGAATTTTTTTGATATTCGGGAACTAGGGATCGGCGATATCCCTGTAATGGCGCAATAAATCAAGGATATAGACACACCACATAATACGAAAACCAGTATCACGTACTCGAAAATCACGGCTGAAACTCTCCGGAAATGATGACAACTCCCGGAATGCCGCGATTGGCTAAAATCGAATAAACACAGCAAGGAATTCGAAAACGTACGTTTCCTGTTATTTTGATACTCAAGCGATGCCGGCTACACAAGGGGGCAATTTTATACGGGTAGAACGTCGCCCGCTTCCAATCCGGTTTCCTCGGCCACCCCAAGCATGATGTTAAGGTTCTGTACGGTCTGCCCGGATGCACCTTTGCCCAGATTGTCGAGCAATCCGGCGACCAGGACCTGCCCGTTTTCCTCATTGGCAAACACATACAGGCGCATTTCATTGGTACCGTTCAACGATTCCGGATCAAGTTTTTTCATCGCGGTGCTGTCGGCCAGCGATGCAACGCTAACAAAACGACACCCGGCATAATGACCTGACAACGCTGTATGCACCGTCTCTGCCGACGGATTCCCCGGCAGAGACCAAAGCTGTAGGGGCACCTGAACAACCATGCCCTGACGATAATGTCCTACACCCGGCGCAAACACAGGAGGATGGACAAGCCCCCCCCACCTGGTGATCTCCGGCAAATGTTTATGCTGGAGGTCGAGGCCATAGTTGAAAAAAGACGTGTCAGTGTGATCCGGCGCATTTTCGTCCTCAAATGAGGCGATCATCTGCCGCCCGCCACCCGAATACCCTGAAACCGCATTGATGCTAACCGGCCAGTCCGCAGGCACGATACCTGAACTGACCAGGGGATGCAGGATCGCAACCGAGGTAATGGCATAACAACCCGGATTTGTAACCCGACGGGCATTGATAATCCGATCACGATGGCCGGCCTCGTATTCCGGAAACCCATACGCCCACCCGTCAGCCACCCGGTGCGCACTTGAAGCGTCGATAACCCGGGTATTTGGGTTATCGATCATCGCAACGGCGTCGCGCGCCGCGGCATCCGGCAGGCAAAGGATCGCCACGTCAGCTTCATTCAGCAGTCTGGCCCGTGCCTCTGGATCCTTGCGGCTGTCTTCAGGAAGGCTCAGAAACTCAAGGTCATTACGATCAGCAAGGCGTGCGCGGATCTGTAGTCCCGTCGTTCCAACCTCACCATCGATAAAAACCTTAGCTGACATAATCCCTACTCCTGATCGCCCCTACAAACCCTGGCGGGGTCGCGATCATAAGGCAAGGCTTCGCTACGTCACGAACTTCTTGCATAAATTGCAAAACTGATCGCGACCGGCAAATTTTACCGATCGTCTTTATCTGTCTGCCGCTCACCGAAGAGGTTCGGGTCACGCTCCGTCTCACTGATCGCCAGGCCCATCGCCGACCCAGGATCACCCGCCATCACCTGGGCGGTCGTGATGTTGTCGGGATCAATCCCGCCGACACCAACCTGCTGAGTGGGCTGCCCTTCAGATTCTGATCCACCATTGACCAAGGAGTCTGTGGCTACCCGTTTTTGTATTTCCTGAGAGATCATTTTTTCGATTTCCAGACGTTGATCGGCGGGCATTCTAGAAAGCGCTTCTTCCGTTAACCCCATGGCTTCCAATATCTTTTCGCGAAGTTCTTCCAGTTTCTGTTTATGTACTTCTTCGGCGTAGGCACGCATACCGTGCTCGCGGATATAGTCGATATCATCCTTTTGAGGGTCTTCTTTCTTAGCTTTCTGATGAGTTAGAATATCATTTCTGGCGGCTTCATTCTCAGCTTTCAGTCTGTCTGCATCCAGCATGGATGCAAACGATTTGTCCTGCGGCTCTGACTTTTCAAACGGTGTGAATAGACCTGCATCAACAGGGATATGATCATTACCAATTTTCATTTTCACCTCCGGTTACCTCTGGCACGCGAAAAAATAAGCAATATTCGTGCCGGACCAGTCACCTGCGTGTTTGCGACGTCGGATTCAGGCTGATGATGTGAAGGATATTTCCTCAACCGGAAATTCAGGCCCACCCGCCGGCAACAGGCAGGATATGGCCGGTTACAAAACCACACCGACCAGAAGCAAACAGTGCGATCAATTCGGCAACCTCTTCGGGTTCGCCAAGTCTGCCCAGCGGTATATTCCCCAGAATCTTCGAAAGCGCCGCCTCGTTTTCGAGAAGCTCAGGGGGGAAGTAGTCCGGGTTTTTGATAAAGTTGGGCGCGATCGCATTGACCGATATACCAAAAGGGGCCAGCTCCTTGGATAAACTTCCTACCAACGCATTGGTAGCGCCTCGGGCCCCCGCATACATCGAGTAATTTGCAATACCGGCCAGAGGGGCTGCGGAAGACACAAAAATAATACGGCCGCATTTTTGAATTTTCATGTGCTTGGAGACGTGAGTGACCAGATCAAACGGCCAGACGGTCAACGCTTCAAGCGTATTTCGATAATCGTCAGCACGTGCCTCATCAACGGGTGCCCGCTCCGCCGGGTATGGATCATTGGACACCAGAACATCTATACGCCCGAAACGATCCATCAAGTCTTCGACGATGTATTGAGGCTCGATACCAACGCATATCTCAGCGTTCGGAAACCGGGTTTGAAATACGTCACGCTGGCCTTTGTCTTCAAACAAGCGGTCATGACAGACAACGGTCATACCCTCTACAAGCAGCCGGGCAACTGCGCCCTCTCCGACGAAATGATTAACGTGAGTAACCAGACATACAGCGTCGGATAGTGTGGCATCTACAACATTTTTGGACATACTTAAGGCTACCTGATGTTATGATCCGGACCGGGAATGCAGCGCTTCGACAAGTGGTGCCAGTTGTTTTTCATAACGCTTCCAGAGCTCCACGGAACTCCTATAAATTGGACGTCGGACCTGAGCCAGACTGGCGGTTGTAATGGCTCGTTCGGTTTTGTGGAAATCGAGGCAGGCATCATCCCATTCGAGGCCGCAATGGGCGATCAGGGCGCGAGATTGCCCTTCCTGATCATCAATCAGATCTTCATACTGAATATCGTATAGAAACCCTGGTAGAATGCTGTGCCAGTGCGCCATCAGGTCTTCATACAGACGATAATACTGACCTAGTTCCGTCAGTTCGCAGGAATATTCGTGCACGGCCCCCGGAAAATAGGTTTTGAAAATCGACAAGCAAGTGTCTTCAGGCGTCCGCTTGCAGTGAATGACCTTGGCATTCGGCAACGCCAGTTTGATTAAGCCGATATGAAGAAAATTTTGCGGCATTTTATCGGTAATAAAGCGCGCTTCTTGCGAATGATTGCGAAGGATATTTAGGTAGGTTTGCCCGATTTCTGTGAACCTGCCATCGTCAGCATTGAGGATCGTATCTGCATACCCGCCTTGCGCCACGGTGCCAAATGCCGCCCTGAGAGTCTGACTGAGCGCCGTCAGCTCCCCGGCCCCGAAAACATCAGGATGAGACGCCAGTATCTGCTCGAGCAATGTTGTTCCCGAGCGCGGCATGCCGACGATGAATATCGGGGATGCATCCTGGGCGCCTACGTTTTTGAATTTACCAAACAGCGACGTCGTGAATATCTCCCGGATCCGACTGAAATAAACTTTCTGTTCATCTGTCGAATAAGAATAACAGGCCCGCTTAAGCCGGTTTCCTTCAACCAGGTAATCAAAGGACTTGGGATATTTGCCAATGTCCTCATAGGCCTTTGCCAGTCCGAAGGCGAGGTTTTCACGCCCGAAATCCTGTAGGTCCGGTTTTTTATACAGCGCCTCCATCGTCCTGATATCATCATCAGACTCGCGATGTTTGGTAATACTTGCCAACTGACGGTGAGCTTCCGGGCTTTCCGGCTGCAAGTCGATCACCCTGCGAAAGGCATCTCTCGCTTCTTCCATCTGCCCGGTCTCGCTCAGAACAAATCCCAGATTGAAATATCCACCCGCAAAGGTCGGGGCAAGACTAACGGTCGTTCGAAATCCGCTGGCAGCCACATCAAATCGGCCCAAATTCATATATATATTGGCCAGATTAAAATGCGCGTCCACATAATCGGGCTTCAGGGATATGGCGCTCTCATAACAGGGAATAGCCTCGTCAACCTGCCCCATCGCCACCAACACGTTGCCCAGATTATAACGGGATTCGGGATGATTGGGGGCAATGCTGAGAACCTGGCGGTATCCATTCTCCGCATCCGCCAGGCGCCCCTGTTGGTGATGAGAGAACGCATTTTGGAAAAGCTGCCCGAGGTCGCCACCTAGACTTCCACCGACTGTCTTTTTTTGTTTTTTTGCCAATCTGCGGCGTTCAGCTCTGTTCATGATTGTTCCGGATAAATTTCCCCAAGGCGGATGACCCTGTAGTCTATTCTCATAATCTTGAATAAAAAAGTCGTGTCAGGCGGAAAACACGGCCGACGTCGTCAACAGATTTCGGTGTGGTGCCCTGCCCTGGGCCTCCAACCCTACGGTTGGGGCCCCGGTGACGCTCATCACATACGCGTGAGGTTTAATCCACCAAGATAGCGGCATGGATGATCGAAGAGAACATATACGTCACGAGGTTTCGCCCTTGAACATTACCATCAACGGTCAACGCTACCGGGCTGATGAGTGGAGTTTTGGCGGATTTCTTCTAAGCGCCGACCCAGAGGACCTTCGCCCTGGCGCGCTGGTCTGTATTGATGGTCTTGCTCCCAACAAAAAGAAAGCCAGGACGGTCTCTATACGCGCCCGGGTCGTGCGAGCCAGTGAGGATGGAGCACAGGTCGCACTGACATGCCTGCACCTGGATGACGACGCCTTCCAGGTACTGGCGGAGCTTGGCGGATAAGCCGCTACCAGGCCCTCAAAACCCCGAGCACCTGTAGTATCATAATTAACCAGAGTGGATTTCCGCTTCGAAACCCTCCCTATCCTTCTCTATTTCATCCAGGACATTTCGGAGCGCCACCGGTCTTTGATCGTATTTGCCGCTCCAGACGATGATTTCCACGATAATTGGGGCCAAATCACGACCTTTCTTTGTGAGTTCATAAATGAAACTCCTGCGGTTTTCCGAGTCACGTGACTTGGAGACTATGCCTTCAGCTTCCAGATGTTTCAGGCGGTCGGCGAGTATGTTCGTCGCAATTCCCTCATCAATCTCAAGGAAATCACTGTAGGTCTTTTTGCCTTTCAGCATCATTTCCCGAATGACCAAAAAACTCCACCGGTCCCCGAACGTATCGAGGCCGAAAGCGATTGGACATCCGGATTCGCGCATTTTGTTTTGATTTCTCATATCCAAACCATAAATAAATCACTTGCATAAAGAAAGTTGATAATTTAAATCACCAACTACTTGTATTTAGCAAGTTAATTTTTTTGCAAAAAATACCAAATCTGGAGTGGTAAAGGAATGGGAAAAAGTAGAACCACGCCCTTGGAAATCTGTAGCCTGTTGAGTCGATGAAAACCGCTGAAGTTTCTGGGGAGAACTGCCGGAGTGGCACTCTCATCATCCCTTACGATCCCGTCAATCCCGGCCCAGGCCCAATCTCGAAACACATCATTACCAAAAGGAAATGTCATGACACCTAAAGCATTTGTCTACACCGAACTGCAAAACTCCACCCCCTTTGACGACGTCCCCTGGAACGACCTCAATCAACTCATCGCGGCCGAACCTGGATTCCTAAACAAAACCTGGTTTTCCGGCGTTGGGAACAACTCAGTCGGCGGGATTTACGCCTTCGACAGCATTGAAAACGCGCAACATTACTGCACTGAATTTTTCCCAGGCGTCGCCAAAAAATTCGGTGTTGCGCAAACCACCCGCGTGTTTGACGCCACCATCGTAATAGACGCCAGTCTCGATATGGGGTCTCCGCATTTCGGCGCCAAACCGACGCAGGAACCCGGTGCCTTTGTTTACACGGAAGTGCAGATAAACGTGCCCTTTGAAAAGGCCCCCTGGCAGGACCGTAACCCGATCCTCAAAGAGCAAAAGGGTCTTGTCTCAAAATTGTGGTTGAGTGGGCTTCATACCAACACTCTTGGCGGCGTTGATGCCTTCGATACCATCGAGAATGCCCTGGCATTTGCCATCGATGATTTCCCAAAAACCCCGGCCAAAATGAATGCTGCTTTTTACACGCGGGTCTTCGACGCCAAAGTCGCCGAGGGAGCCAGCCGCGGCTCGAACTCACCTTATTATTCTTGAGCTGATCAACGCCAGGGCACCCAATAAGAATGGCGGGCTACCTTAGGGTCGCCTGCTGGTCCTGCCCCAGAGTCCTACCACAAGAGTTTTGCCTCAGGCCGGCACTCGGCGCATCATTGGAGATTCTCGGACGGGAAGGTGAATGATGGCAGAAAACGCACCGACACCGACACCCACCCACCAGACCATGTCATAAGACCCGTACTGGTCATACATCACACCGCCCAGCCAAACGCCCAGGAATGACCCAAGCTGATGGGAGAAAAACACAATCCCGTAGAGCGTACCCATATAACGAAGCCCGTAGATATGCGCGATCAAACCAGCTGTCAACGGCACCGTCGCCAACCACAGGGACCCCATGACAATGGAAAATAGGACGACGGTCGTCGGCGTCATGGGGGCCAAGATAAACGCTGCCGCGGCGAGGGTCCGGCCCGTATAAATGCCCGCCAGCAGGTACTTTTTAGGCCATTTTTTGCCCAATGCTCCTGCCGCAATCGCGCCGACGATATTGGCGGCACCGATGATGGCAATGGAAAACGCCCCCAACGCAGACGTGGAAGAAATTCCAAGGCTACGGATCACACTGTTGGGCGGAATGGCACTACAAACCTCAGTAACGAAGGCTGGAAAATGTGCCGTTATAAAGGCCAGTTGAAAACCGCATGAGAAGAACCCGAGAAAAATCATGCTGTAGGTCGGATCGCGTAGCGCCTTGGTCAAAATTTCGCCAAAGGTCTCGTTCATTTCCTGATGGCTAAGCGCTTCCTCGCCCTTCATGAAGGGCAACACGAGAAGAATTGCAATAATCGACCCGGCAAAAATCAAAAATACCGATGACCAGTTCATATGCTGCAATAAGGCATTGGCAATGGGCGGCCCGAATATCTGACCGGCCGACCCTGCCGCAGTGGCGATCCCCAAGGCCAAAGATCTGTGTTCTTCCGGCGTGCTGCGCCCAACAACCGCTAGAATGACGCCGAATCCGGTTCCGGCGATGCCAAAGCCAACAAGAATTTCCAGAAACTGATGAGCTTCCGGGGTGATCGCAAAACTACTCAGCACAAGACCCAGAGCGTACACCAAAGCCCCAAGGATAATCGCCCGCCGGTCACCGAATTTTTCGGCAAACATGCTAAATAGCGGTTGGCCGATGCCCCAGGCCAGATTCTGAATGGCGATTGCCAGTGAAAACTCGATCCTCAGCCAGTCAAATTCCTCGGCGATGGGGATCTGGAACACGCCGAAACTGGCCCGGATGGAAAACCCGGTCATCAAGATCAGGCTGCCCGCAATCAGCACAGGGGTAAACAGTGTTGATTTGGATTTGGTCGTCAATTGGATAACCCCCGTTGTGTCGTCCGGCCGCCAAGATGCACAACCAGACCTAATGCCGGATTATTGCCTAACTGGATAGATAATCAATCCGCGAAAATTAACCATACCTGACCATTTAAGGCTGAAAGCGTTCAAATACAATTGCCCTGAATTGCTCACTGGGGAAAGTACCATTTCCCGAAAACAAAAAGGGCCGCCCAAAAGCAGCCCTTTTCAGTCCGTATTATTCAACTGCTGCCGCCCCTCGAATAATTGAATATCCTGTTGTGCAGCAACAGCAAGGTGTTCAACCATTGCCCTGACTCGCGCGTTGTGACGCATATCTTCATGATAGACCGACCACAACTCACCTGCAGTTCGCTCATCATTGAGAGGTGACTTAATTGGAACCAGGCCTGGCCAAACCGCTCCGACAAGACAAGGCAGCACCGCTAACCCCACGCCGGTCGACGCCATTTGTGCAATTGTCAGCATGCTGTTTGATCGAAAAGCTATATCTACATTTGGAATAGACTGCTTGATCCAGCTTTCCGTTTCCATTGCCAACTGACCGCCGGTCCAAACAATGAAAGGGTGATTGGCGGGGTCAGCAGGAACGCTAACTTTCCCGAGTTTGTTTTGAAAACCGGTGCTTCCATACACGCCCCACTTAAGCGTGCCGACTTTTCGGCCAATTAATGTTTGATCACTTGGTTTACGTGGACGTAGTGCGATATCTGATTCACGCTCAGTCAAACTCAATACTCTGTTTTCACTGATGATCGTGACGGACAGACCAGGATATTTATTGCGAAAAGACTCAACATGTCGACTCAGGAAGCAGGTGGCCAACGTCTCTGTTGCGGTAACGCGAACCTGGCCGGTCAACTGCTGATCGTGCCCGGTGATGACCCGGTCTGCTCTAAATGCAGCCTGCTCCATTATTTCGGCAGCTTGAACAACTTCCTGACCCGCCGCTGTCGGCAGGTATCCTTTACGTGCACGATCAAACAAAAGGGTTTGAATAGACCGTTCAATTTTATCAAGTCGCCTAAAAGCTGTTGAGCTATTGACGCCAAGCTCCCCAACAGCGCTGGTTATCCCGCCAGCCCGATATATTGCCAGGACATAGCGATAGTCTTCCCATGACAGCTTCCTAGAAATTTGCATTATTGCGAATCCAGTTCCTAAAAACACCTATTTATTTGTATTTTTGCAGATGCTTACCTGTTGTGCAACCAGAACAGCAAGGAGCTTGGCTATGAAACATTTAACCATTGTTGGCGGCGGGTTTGCCGGTTTATGGGCAGCGATGAGTGCCGCTGCCGAACGACACCGCCTGGGCATTTCACCAAAAGCGCTGGAGATCGAACTGATCAATAAGGATGGCAATCTTGTAGTACGGCCTCGACTTTATGAGGGGGCCCATGATGACATGAAAGTACCGCTTCAGCCTTTGCTTGATGTCATTGATGTGCGTCTTACCCAAGGTCTCGTAGTTGACATCGATCCAGCAAAAAAGTTGATCTCCCTGGTGAAATCGGGAGGCCTACAGGATCACTTATATGGAAGCTTAATTCTGGCAAGCGGCAGTCAAATCCGCGCCTTACCTATCCCCGGTGCCAGTCAGTTTGCTTTTGACAATGATACTTTTGAGGGGGCAGCAAAATTGGATGAACATTTAGTGCGACAATCTAACTTGTATGAGAACGCCGAATCAGATTTTACGGTCGCTGTTGTTGGGGCAGGCTTTACCGGTATCGAAACGGCTATGGAACTGCGCAAAAATTTTGGAGAAAAGATCCGAATTATCCTCCTGGATCAAGAAACCGAGGTCGGTAAGGAATTGGGCTCCGAGCTTAAATCTGAGATCTCAAACGCAATGTCTAAATACAATATTGAAACACGCTTAAGCTCAACCATTACAGAAATTGATGAAAAAGGGCTGACATTGGATACGGGAGAAAACCTGATCACCGAGACTGTAATCTTTGCGACAGGATTGGAAGCAAGCCCGCTGACAAAGCTATTTGATGCCCCGAAGGATCAAACCGGACGACTCATTGTGGATTCGAACCTGAGTTTGCCGGGGAAGAGTTCCGTGTATATCGCTGGTGATACAGCCTATGCCATGGCTGATGCCAAACACTCCACCTTGATGTCTTGCCAACATGCAATGCAATTGGGGCGTTATGCCGGATATAACGCAATTCGCGCAATAGCTGGCGAACCCCTGCACCCATATACCCAGGAGGTTTACCGGACCTGCCTGGACCTCGGTCCCGCCGGTGCCGTCTTCACTGAAGGTTGGGAACGCAAGGTTCAGAAAACCGGAGATCAAGGCAAGGCAATCAAGCGTGAAATTAATCAACACTGGATCTACCCGCCGAATCCAGATGTTGGAGCATCTGCCATTTTTGAAGCTGTTGGGTTAAGCCAGGAACTCAATGCCGCATAAAAAGAAAGGCCCGCCAAATTGGCGGGCCTTTTTATATTCGCTTAAATGCTGTCGTTTAACGCTTCGAAGACTAGAAATAACGATTACATTGTTTTATTACAATATGTTAAAGGTTCCGTGTGACAGGTATGTGACGGCGTTATTTCAGGTTTAACCCGATCACAAAAAAGGCACCAGCAATCAACGAGCACTTTGTAAGCCACCATACTGCCCTGAACGGAAATAACAAAAGGCTCATTGCGCCACCTTCAGAGTCCTCTGAACGGTGCTGAGACCAACACCGACTTGCTTGGCGATCTTGCGGAGCGACAAACCGCTGGCACGCTTATCATGGATGGTAGTTATGATCTTGGCTGATACAGGTGGACGACCACCGATCCTGCCCTGCCCCTTTGCCCGTGCCAAACCAGATTTAACACGATCCCTGATCATCGCCCTTTCAAACTCGGAAAACACCCCCAGCATTTGGAACATTGCTTTGCCAGCCGGTGTGGATGTATCCAAGCCCTGCTGGTGCAGATACAGATCAACACCCTTCGCATGGATTTCACCAAGAAACCCGATCAAGTGTTGGAGCGAACGCCCCAAGCGATCAACCGACCAAGCCATCACGATATCAAAATCCTTCCGAACGGAAGCCTTGATCATCCGATCAAACGATGGGCGTTGCTCCCGCCCCTTCGATCCACTTATGCCCTGATCGACATATTCATCGACAACCACCCAACCATTCCGATCCGCAACCGAACGAAGTTCCTGCAACTGGTTATCGCAGGACTGCCCATCGGTGCTTACACGGGCGTAGATGGCGACACGCTTGGCATTCATCGGTGACACTTCCTTTCTTGATTATCTGACACCAAGACTACCATTGAGTGTATTCAATAACAACTGTTTTTGACTACACTTATTCCGCCCTGCCAGCCCCGCAGAAACACTGGCGTTCTTATCGCCAAATCCAGAGGGGTTTTTGGAACACGCCCTTTTTTGCCCTTATTGCCTAACTTTTTAGCCACATGACTAAATAGGGTAGGAACAACGAGGAAAATGGAATGAGGGCATGGGAACTATACGAAGCGCCGGATGAACTAGGGGTGGAACGATTTGATGATGCGCCGGAACATCATCCCGACCACCGCAACCCGACCATCAGCCTTCGCCATGTTCATCGGTTGGCGAAGATTCAAGCGGCGAAAAGGGCTGAACAGGCAGATAAAACGGTGCTGCGTGGTCTGATGTATGGGGTAGTTGATGAAAATGAACCTACGCCCCTTCAAAAGCGCCAAGACCTTGTCGATCTGCGCATCAAGGAACTGGAACTGAAAAAGTTGGAATACGAAATACAGGAAGCCGAAAAAGCGTGGGAAATAGACCTACACCGCCTTGCGGCAAGCGGCATTGAAAAAGCGAAAAAATGATATTGAAAGATGATTTATACAAATACGATTCATAACAACAACAAGATGCGCAAAGCCTTACAAGGATGGCTGGCACAGGGTGATTTCAACTTCGCCGCCACTGCGAACTTCAATCGCACCACCAGCCTACATGCCGCTGGAAATATGCTGGCAACGTGGCAACGCAACGTAGACAGGGGCGTTCTTGGCAGGGGCTGGAAGAAAAAGCCAGCCACTGACCGAATATTCTTCGTTGCCATACCAGAACACCTGAACAGCAATCTTCATTTTCATATGCTTCTACGTGCGCCGATCAATCCCATAAAAGCGCAACAAAAGGCAGCCGCCGAATGGCGATTTCTTGTTCCATCAGGGGGGATGTGGATTTCAGCCCTGAACGATATAGGCGACCTTAGCCGAGTCGCTACCTATGCCACGAAAGACCTATGGAATGGCATTGGGATAGAAGGCTTCATCGTATCCCAATAACGGATACTGAAAGGGTGGCGTTCGCCTAAATGGGCGGCGCATTTAGATAGTGATGCTACAAAATGCGATACACGAACTTGCTATGCGCCAGCCGTTCTGCTGCTTCCCACAGGGAATGCGGCATTAGATAACTATGGCATAATGACAGGATACTGAATGAACATAAAAGATACATACAACGACCTAAAAGGACTTCAACAGACCAAGAGTCAAAGACACTTTTCAATGGTGTTCTTATCAAAGAGTCCATCTTACTTATCAATGCTAACTGCCACAGGAAGGCAGCCATCCACCAACACCTTGATCCACTTATCACAGTATATATCTGCCATTGCTGCCGAAAGCCCTGCCCCCTTGGCACAGCATCTATCGAGCCTGAGCAAACAGGTGCTTGAAGAAGCCCTACACAAATAAAACCGTGCACGAGGTCTGAACACCTGACCCGAACTTTACCTTGCCCCAAACCTATTATTTTGCCCAATGCTGGTAAACATTTCTTATCATTTTGGTGGTTATATAGGGCTATTATGACAAATATTCTTTACCACGAATGCCTTGGGCAGCAGATTTTCCGCATACGGAAATCACGTAGTATTCGGCAGACTGATTTATCAGACCTGACATCCCTTTCACGGGCGACGATCCGAGCGATTGAGGATGGGCAGGGCAATATTTCCAGTTTCAATACCCTTGTTGACGCCCTTGGGCTGGTATTCCACTGGTTCCGCCGTTCTACGGGGGTGCACGTAGGCGAACACATAGCGAGCCTACGGAAGGGTAGACAAATGAGCCAACGGGCACTGGCAGCCGCCCTATCGGTTTCACGCCCTACTATTATCAAGTTAGAGAACGGAGGCACCGGCAGGCTTGCAACCTTGAACAAGGCATTATCCTTCTTGGATGCAAAGCCGAGACTGTTATGCCGAACGGAGCAGAACAGGTTTCACCACGTAGCGAAATCAAGCGCATCGGACGAATGGTATTCACCCACCAGCCTTCTAACCACGCTGACCGATGCCATCGGTTCTGGCTTTGACCTTGACCCATGTTCACCAACAACGAACCCCGACCAAGCCCCCGTGCCTGCATCCCGCTATTACACCGTGCAACAAGACGGGTTATCCATGAAATGGACAGGGTGCGTGTATATGAACCCGCCCTATTCCAAGATCAAAAAATGGGCAGCAAAGGCACGGCTTTCGGCTGACAATGGGGATGCTGATTTCGTTCTTGGTTTGCTGCCAGCCAGAACGGATACAAAGTGGTGGCACGAGGATGTTGCGGGTTTTGCCGATGTGTTTTTTCTACGTAGACGCCTGACGTTTAGTGGGCACCAACATGCAGCACCATTCCCAAGTGCCGTTGTTGTTTGGGGGGGAGATGCCGTATTGATTGGTAGGCTGAGGTTGTTTTTGGATGCATACCATATGCCTAGTGCTGCCCATAAATACCTACCAAACCCTACAAAAAAAGGTTCGAGAAAAAATCCAAATCAACCACCTAATATTTTCAAAATCGGGGAGTGAAATGGGGCGCAAAAAAAATAAAGGTCGGAAGAAAGCGATAAAACATAACAAATACAAGGATCACAATCTGTCGATGATAGATGGGCATCATCGGCAAGGCAAGAAACTGACATCGCCTTTAATGACATTACCCAATCAGGTTTTTAACTCGTGGTTAGATAATGCTCTGCCTGACGTTCTGTGGGCGACCATATTAGCGGCGCACCTTGAACGAGATGATTACCTTGACCTTTTTCGCCAAACAGTTTCGGCTGGGAGAGAAGGAATCGAAAACTATAAGGATTCTTTCATTTCCCATCCTGCCTTATCCCAACTATCGGATTCCGATTTCGATTCACTGACAGCACCTTTAACGGCGAGAGAAGATGTTAAAAACCTACTGTCGTCATTGTTGCTTTTTGAGAGTTTACCTGACCGAAAGCATTGGGCGAGGCATCTGCCGGAACCAGCACCCGAAACACATTGGAATGTTATTGGAAAATCTGTTTTTGACTCCTTTGACCATCAATCAGAAAAAGCAACTGACTGCCGATGGTTCAAAGTAGTTTACATTGGTTCCATGGGGCGGCTTTCCGTTCCACCAGAAATGCGTGACGAGATAATAAACTTTCCTAATGTTGGCGACATGAGAAAAGTGCGCCCATCGATACGGGCATTAGAAATGACATTTCGCCCACCGCATCTTTATGCTGATCTTAACTTGCCAGCAGACTGGAATAACGACTTCTGGGAAGAGTGCAGGAGTAAAACAAAGTGCACCTATTTACCGCCAACTGAACCTGAGTTTGAGACACCACGCCTTACGATGAACGTTTTTGCTACGGTTTATGGTCAAGTTCTGGAGCACTTTGAAAACACAGAAAGCGGATGGGATGTTGACCCAAGGCACGATGGGGCATTTGGATTGACGCTTTATGGATTGTATCTTTGCATGGAAATCAGTGACAAAGGAAAAGCATTCCGAGCCGAGGGACGTATTTTATTACGGACGCTGGTGGAATGTTATTTGACCCTTCGTTATCTTTCACAGAAGGACGACCCAACCATATGGAAACAGTATCGAAACTATGGAGCGGGACAATCCAAGTTATCATTCCTGAAACACATTACGTCTGATTCTGTGCCTGATTATGTGCGGATCGAAGAACTTGAAATGCACGCAAATGCAGATATGTGGATGGAGTTTCAAGACATTGATTTAGGCGCATGGAGTAATAAGAACCTTCGTAAGATGGCTGAGGAGGTTGGTGTAAAGGATGTGTATGATCGGTACTACGATTGGTCATCCGGCTTTGTTCATGGCAACTGGTCTGCGATACGAGACACCGTTTTTGAAATGTGCGGCAATCCCCTTCATAGATTTCATCGGGTAGCATCGCTTCCACGTATCAATATGAATGACAGCATTGCAGATGCAGGCAAACTGGCTAACCTGATTCTGGACGAGTTGAACCACCTTTACCCATCCTTCAAACCACGAATAAAAGCGGAAAAAAAGTAACTGCTGGAATCGGACTTTAGCCTGAAACTACGGGTATTTTGATTTTATCCAATGCCGGATCAGACGGCGTGATTTTGATCATGTTGCCCACCTTCATGGCAAGATTTTCTTCCGTAATGCCATCCTTCGGATCATCCTTCCCCGTAGCCAACAGGCTTTCCTTCATCCGTGCGGCAATATGATTGTAGTGTTTCGAAATCTGGGCTTCAGATGTGCCAAGATTATCGGTCAAAACAGATGGCGCAATCTTGAGAAGAAGTTGATATGTGATATGGGAATGGCGGCAACTATAAAATGTGCGCTTTTGCCCCTTCCAATCACGGAGCAGACCGGCATCCTTCAACACTTTTTCAAAGGTTTTGTATGTGTTGTGCATGGAGTTGCCATTCCAATCCGCCCAGACCAAATCTTCCGATTCTGTATGGGGTGAAATGGCTTTGACGGCATCGAGCACCTGATCGGTTCCTTCCAACGGCACCGTTTCCCTTTCCCTTGTTTTGGTGGTGGGCGGCACATAAATCCACATGTGCCTGCGATCTGTATCCAGATGACGTGGATCGTGAACCATTCCCCATCGTATCTGAAAGGCTTCGTTTGGACGCATACCCGTGTTGAAAAGGAATAGCACCAGCAAGCGCAGCATCTGCCGCTGATACTTGTGGAGTCGGTGACGCCCCCCTTCCCCTACCCATTCTTCCATATAGGCTTTTAGGATGACATATTCTTCGGCGGTAAAATGAGGGCGCACCTTCGACGCTGGATCATTCTTATTATGGGTGACTTCGATCAGGGGCATCGCCAAGATGTATTCCTGCCGTTTTGCATGCTTATAAATCTGGCTGAGAAGAGACTTTTCCATCTGTAAGGTTTTTCGAGACGGGCGTTCGGCAACATTGGCTTTCTGGTTGCCTGAGCCTTCGCCAGACACCCAGTAATCCCTTCGCCAATCCCAATATCCATCCACCGTTTTTTGGCGGATTTGATCCAAGGCTTCATCACCGAAATACGGCACGAAGTAGCGTTCGCTGGTTCCCTTGTGGAGGCGGAATCGGTGGATGGACAGAGTCTTTTCAGTATAGGGAAGCCATTCATCCTTGATGAAATCGCTGAACGAAGGGCTTTCCAGCGCCATATGGTGCTTGATGCGATAGTTCAGATCATCGAACAGGTCGATGGCGAAGGACTCGGCATCGCCACGGCTGGAATAGCCGGTAGATTTTCGGATATAGCCCCTAATACCCCTGACATTTAGACGGCATTGCCAGACCGCCGACGCTACATCGGAGCGCAGATACATTAGTATCCTGCCATCCCGAATATGGTAGGCATCCTTGTATGATGTGCTATTGGCGAAGGGGTTGGACTTGGACATCGACACGCCCCGATTTGTGATACATCTGTGTAAACGTATCACAGATGATAAACCGGAAAGTTTGATTTATCAATGGCATGTGATGGATATGTGATTGGGGATTTCCACTACGGAAACCCCCAACACATTGAAAACAAAAAGTTTCCGAGTTAGCGCTTGGAGAACTGGAAGCTACGACGGGCTTTGCGTTTACCGTATTTTTTACGTTCAACCACACGCGAGTCACGGGTCAGGAAGCCTTCCTTCTTAAGAACGCCACGTAGACCTGGTTCAAACAGGATCAGTGCCTTGGAGATACCGTGCTTGACCGCACCAGCCTGACCGGAAAGGCCACCGCCCTTGACCGTAGCGACCACGTCAAACTGGCCTTCACGATCACTAACCTGGAAAGGCTGGGCAATCAGCATCTGCAAAACAGGGCGAGCGAAATAGGTATTCAACTCACGACCGTTAACGGTCACCTTGCCAGGTCCTGGCTTGATCCACACGCGGGCAACCGCATCTTTACGTTTGCCGGTCGCATAGGAACGGCCCTGCTCGTCGATTTGTGGTTCACGTACAACGGCTTCAATTTCCTCGATGGAGGCGGCAACAACCGGAGCTTCCGCTTTGCCTTCCATGACCTCTTTCAGGTCTTCGAGAGTCGTTTTAGTTTCCTCAGCCATGGATTAGGCGCTCCTTTTATTCTTGGGGTTCATGGCGGCGACATCGAGCGCTTCAGGCTGCTGTGCCTCATGCGGATGGTCGGGACCGGCATAAACATGCAATTTGCGCATCTGCTCACGACCCAGCGGGTTGCGGCTGATCATACGTTCGACAGCTTTGATAACAACCCGTTCCGGATGCTTGCCGCCAAGGGTGGCACCTGCTGTGCGTTCCTTGATGCCGCCCGGATAACCGGTGTGCCAGTAGTATTTTTTATCAGCCAATTTACGACCGGTGAGTTTCACCTTTTCGGCATTGATGACGATAATGTTGTCGCCACAATCGATATGAGCGGTGTACATAGGTTTATGTTTACCGCGAAGACGCAGCGCGATGATGCTGGCCATACGGCCTAAAATCAGGTCTTCAGCGTCAATGACGAACCACTTTTTATCGACGTCTGAAGGTTTGGCAGAATAGGTTTTCATGTCTCACCCGTTGAATGCTGTTCACGATGATAGAACGCCACATGGCGCTCTTCGTGTGGGCGCGGAGTATCTCATCAAAATTCCTGAAGTCAACTGGAAAAAGCGGCGTAAAAACGGTAACTTATGACAGAGGTATTATAATACCTCTATATCAGATATTCCGATCCGGAGGGATCGAATATGTCCCCGTCGCATGGGCAACCGGCTCATCATGACCATCCGAATGTATGGTGACTTCGATGATCGCCAGCCGCCGACCGATCTTCAGGGCCCGCCCTTCGGCCATCAGGTCGGCGGGGCTTGGCCGGTGCAGGAAATTGATGTTGAAGCTGGTGGTCACAGCCAGTTTGACGATACCGATGGAACTCAGCACCACCGCATACATATTGGCATCTGCCAGCATCATCATCGTCGGCCCGGAAACCGTGCCACCAGGACGCAGCATGTTTTCACCGAACGGCAGGCGCATAACCGCCTCGCCCGCGCCCAGGCTTTCCAGCGTCAGTCCGCCTTCAACCGCCCAGGGCATTTCCGTTTCAAGCAGATGATTGAAGTCCGAAATGGTAATTTTTGGCATCGTAGCGCTCTCCTTTTGTAACGACGCAGAGGGAAAGATTAGATGACCTTCATCTGATAACAAGAACCAAATGATCCCTAAATTGAAACGAATTCTTGATTTAAAGCAAAATTAGGGCAGCAAATTAACCATATATCAATTGTGGTTTTGCTTGATTTTTTCGCATTTTCTCAACGGCTTAACAAGTATCAAGGCAACAACTTTTGAGCCATGACACCTTCCCCCCGTGATTCGTTAATTTTGGTCTTCCGGATTATTTCTCATGGTTGCTACGATTTCCCGAGCAGGTTTCCTAAGGGGACATTTTGGCACCGATTCCGAAACCATACGCCCGCCCTGGGCGGTGAGTGAATCTGAATTTACAATCCGTTGTCTGCGACAAATGTCCTGCGCTGATGCTTGCCCGGAAGACATCATTATCAAAGGCCGGGGTGGGTTTCCCACAATCTCTTTTTCTGACAACGCCTGTACGTTCTGTGAAGCCTGTGTGAAAGCCTGCCCAGCCGGGGTTTTAGGTCAGGCCCAAATTCAGGACGAGAAAAAGCCCCTCCCCTGGACCCTTCACCTCTCGATTTCAGATAATTGCATCTCCGCAAAAGGAGTCGTTTGCAGAATCTGCCCAGAAAAATGTGACGCACATGCCATCCAATTCAAACATTTCAGCTCCCTAGGCAAACCCGTTATCGATCAAGACTGTTGCACTGGTTGTGGTGCCTGCATTGCCCCCTGCCCAACCGGCGCGCTTATTCTTTCTCCCGTTCAGCAACACGAGGCAGCATAACCATGGAACCACAATCAGAGTTCAACATCTGCGGGGTATTCGTCCAGACGACGCCCGGACTTCTGCGTGATGTCGAACATACCCTCATTCAGACTCCCGGCGTCGATGTCCACCAAACGGAGGCCGACGGTCGAATGGTCGTTACCGTAGAAGATACGCCGGACAAATATGCCAGTGAAACGTTGTTGGACCTGCGCTCAATTGACGGCGTGCTGTCCACATCTCTCGTTTATCACCATTGCGATACCGCATCACACATGTCGGAGGACATAACATCATGAAAATGAACAGACGCGACTTCATCAAGTCGAACGCCGTAGCCGCTACTGCCGTAGCCGCAGGAATTAGTCTGCCTGCCACCCTGAAGGAGGCCAGCGCCGCCAGCGACGGGATAAGGTGGGATAAGGGCGTATGCCGGTTTTGTGGCACCGGTTGTGGTGTCTTGGTTGGCACCAAGGACGGGCGTGTCGTCGCGACTCAGGGTGACCCAGATGCACCAGTGAACAAGGGACTCAACTGCATTAAGGGCTATTTCCTGTCCAAAATCATGTACGGCAAGGACCGTCTGACCAAACCGCTGTTGCGCGGTGCCGGTGGTAAATTTGACAAAAGCTCCGAGGAATTTTCTGAGATTTCCTGGGATCAGGCCTACGATATCATGGCTGAAAAATGGAAAGCCGCCATCGACCCGGAAGATCCGAAGGGAGCAACCAAGGTCGGCATGTTTGGGTCCGGGCAATGGACCATCTGGGAAGGTTACGCCGCATCCAAGCTGATGAAAGCAGGTCTTCGGTCCAACAACATAGATCCAAATGCACGTCATTGCATGGCATCCGCGGTTGGGGCGTTCATGCGGGCCTTTGGTATTGATGAACCAATGGGTTGCTATGACGATCTGGAACACGCCGACGCCTTTGTGCTTTGGGGCGCTAATATGGCTGAAATGCATCCAATTCTGTGGTCAAGGCTGACCAATACCCGCCTTACCAAACCGGGATCACAAGTCCATGTGCTGTCAACGTTCGAACATCGTTGTTTTGAACTTGCTGACAACGGCATGGTTTTCACGCCGCAAACCGATCTGGCGATCCTCAATTATATCGCCCACTACATCATCGAAAACAAAGCTTACAACAAAGAGTTCCTCGACAAACACGTCAACATTACCAAAACCGTCACGGATATCGGCTATGGCCTGCGTCCCAACCACCCACTCGAAAAAGCAAAAAAAGGCAAGGGCGGCAAACTGACCAAGATCGCATTCGAGGACTACGCCAAAGCGGTCAGTAAATATACGCTCGACTACACCAGTGAACTCTCAGGCGTTCCAAAGGACAAGCTACTTAAGTTGGCCAAACTGTATGCCGATCCAAAAATCAAGATCGCATCATACTGGACCATGGGCTTTAACCAGCATACCCGCGGTGTCTGGGTCAATGGGCTGCTCTATAACGTGCACCTGTTGATGGGCAAAATTTCCGAACCCGGCAACAGCCCGTTCTCACTAACAGGCCAACCTTCTGCCTGTGGCACGGCGCGTGAAGTCGGAACGTTTGCTCACCGCCTCCCGGCTGATCTGGTGGTTATGAAAAAACCACACCGTCAAGCATCGGAGAAAATCTGGAAAGTTCCGGAAGGTGTCATTCCGCCAAAACCCGGTTATCACGCAGTCCTGCAGAACCGTATGCTCAAGGATGGCAAACTCAATGCATACTGGGTCATGTGCACCAACAACATGCAAGCCGCCGCCAACATGAACGAAGAAGGGCTACCAGGCTATCGTAACCCGAAGAACTTCATCGTCGTCTCGGACCCCTACTTCACGGTAACGGCCCAGGCGGCAGATCTTGTCCTGCCGACGTCCATGTGGATGGAAAAAGAAGGCGCCTATGGCAACGCTGAACGGCGCACCCAGTTCTGGCGCCAGCAGGTAAAAGGGCCGGGCGAGTCCAGGTCCGACCTGTTGCAGGTGTTGGAGTTCTCCAAGCGTTTCACCCTTGCCGATGTCTGGCCCAAAGCCGTTATCGAGAAAAGCGGTTATGCAGCGGATAAGTCATTATTTGACGTCCTGTACGCGAATGGACAGGTCGACAAGTTCCCCGCGGATACGGTCAAGGATGCGGCCGGAAACAGTTACGGCAATGACGAGTCCGAAGCACTCGGGTTCTACGTCCAGAAAGGTATGTTCGAAGAATACCGACGCTTCCAGTATGAAGGACCGAAACCTGGCCACGAAATGGCTGAGTTCGACGCGTACCACAATGCCCGTGGCCTGCGCTGGCCCGTCATCGACAACAAGGAAACGCTGTGGCGCTTCCGTGAAGGATATGATCCGCATGTCAAGGCAGGCGAAGGCGTAAAATTTTACGGCAAGCCTGACGGCAAGGCGAACATCATTTTTGCCCCCTTTGAACCTGCCGCCGAAAGCCCGGACAAAGAATATGACCTGTGGCTGTCGACTGGTCGAGTTCTTGAACACTGGCATTCCGGCTCCATGACCCGTCGGGTCCCAGAACTCTACCGGGCGTTCCCCAATGCCAAGGTCTATATGCATCCAGATGACGCCAAGAAACGTGGTTTCAAACGGGGACAAGAAGTCAAAGTGCAAACCAGACGCGGCGAACTGCTGACCCGGATCGAAACCCGTGGCCGTAACAAACCGCCAGTAGGCTTGATCTTCATGCCTTGGTTTGATGCGAGTCAACTGGTCAACAAATTGACGCTGGACGCCACCGATCCACTCTCAAAAGAGACGGATTACAAGAAGTGCGCGTGCAGGGTCGTTAAGGTCTAGCAGCAACTGTTCTGCGGACTGGTGGGCAACCGCCAGTCCGCAACAGTCCTCAGTTGAGTTTTCGAGGTGTCGTAAAGTGAAAGACCATAGCACCGCTGGCGCAAGCCGACTAAATCGCAGGAAGTTTCTGGCTGATACAGCCCGAACCGCCTGTGGTGTCGGCATTGCAGGGTTGGGACTGGTCCATATGACCAGGCAAGCCAAATCCCTGCCAATTGCCGCCATACGGCCGCCCGGTGCTGATCAGGAGGCAACATTCCTGTCGGCCTGTGTACGTTGTGGGTTATGCGTCAACGACTGTCCTTACCCGACCCTAAAATTAGCAAAAATTGAAGAAGATGTCCCGGTTGGCACGCCCTACTTTGTTGCTCGCGATTATGCGTGCGAAATGTGCGACGATATTCCCTGCGTTGCCGCCTGCCCGACGGGCGCACTGGACACACGCCTGACAGACATCGATGAGGCCCGCATGGGGCTCGCCGTCCTGACGGATGAAGAAACCTGCCTCAATTTTTTGGGCTTGAGATGCGATGTCTGTTACCGGGTCTGCCCGCTGATGGGTAAAGCCATTACGCTTGAAAGTCGGCCCAACACACGAACGGGCAAACACGCGGCCTTTATCCCGACTGTTCACAGCGAAGCCTGCACAGGTTGCGGAAAATGCGAACATGCTTGTGTTCTCGAAAATACGGCCATCAAGGTGTTGCCAGGAGACGTTGCCAAAGGAAGACTTGGCAACCATTACCGCCTCGGCTGGAAAGAAAAAGAACGACGAGGCAAAGCACTTATTGAAGGCATCATCGATTTGCCGGACCGCCTGCCGGAGGTCAAACCATGAGCGCGAAATCCAACCCTGGTCACGATGCCGTTATGGCAAAAGGTTGGGTCAACGCCCATCGCTGGCTTATTCTGCGACGCCTGTCACAGGTTGGAATTCTTGCCCTATTCCTGATCGGCCCGCTGACCGGCTTCTTCATCGTCAAGGGTTCTATCGCCTCAAGCCTGACGTTTGATTTCCTGCCTCTGACGGATCCTTACATATTGCTCCAGACTTGGGCAGCTGGACATGCGATCGAAACCACGGCCCTCATCGGCGCGTTGATAGTTCTCACGATTTATCTTCTCCTTGGCGGGCGAACGTATTGTTCGTGGGTGTGTCCGGTCAACATTATTACCGATACGGCCCATTGGGTTCGCGCCAGGTTGGGAATTCAGGGCGGGATCAAGTTTTCCCGGACCGTCCGTTACTGGATGCTCGGTATGACCCTGATTGTCGCCTTCACAACGGGCGTGCTGGCCTGGGAACTGGTTAACCCGGTTACCATGATCTTTCGCGGACTGGTCTTTGGCATCGGATGGGCCTGGGGAGTCGCCTTAGCCGTATTTCTGTTTGATTTGTTTGTTAGTGAAAGAGGGTGGTGTAGCCACCTATGCCCGGTCGGAGCGTTTTACGGCACTCTGGGGAAACTCGCAGTGCTTCGTGTAAGTGCCGCCCGCCGGGAAGACTGCAACGATTGTATGGACTGCTACGCGGTATGTCCCGAACAACAGGTTATTTCACCCGCCCTCAAGGGTGCAAGCCGTGGAACCAGCGCGGTTATACAGGCCGGCGCTTGTACAAACTGCGGTCGATGCATTGATGTTTGCGCACTTGATGTTTTTAAATTCGGTTCTCGATACGGCGAACCGACTATTTCCAGCCACCATCCCGAGATTGAACCCAAATTGAAAAAAGTCGCCTGACGGTCGGGTCACCGCGACAGTAAATACGGAGTTTTAAAATGAAAAATCACACCTTGCGTTATCACTTAGGAGGTTTTGCCATGAAACGCCTGATTCCATTGATGTCAACCGGTCTGACCATCGCCCTGCTCACGTTATCCCCCTCTAACACGGCGACGGCGGAAGAAATATCCTCACTACGTGGGCCGCTCGGACTTGAAGAACAACAAGCCCCCCCGCCGGTCTTCAAGTTGAAACTCGACCTGGAAAAATTTGAACGTAATTTCAAGAGCCAGCCACCGCTGATTCCTCATAAGGTGGCCAAATATAAAATCAATCTAAAGGCTAACCGGTGCCTGAAATGCCACGACAAGAAATACTACAAGGAAGAGGAAGCGCCGATGGTCGGCGTCAGCCATTACACGGATAAAAATGGCAAGGAAGGTAAAAAAATTAATATGTCACGGTATTTTTGCAACCAGTGTCACGTCCCGCAGGTGAACGCCAAACCTTTGGTTTCTAACACCTTTACCGGCACGAAATAGAAAAATGTAACATGAAGTTCTCATCAGTCTCGGTCTCCCAAACGACGGGGGGGGAATTCGCCTGGCCTGATGAGCAACACTGATTATTTTGGAAGAAGAACCTGAACCATGGACCTCAATCAGGAAAACAAAACCCTTTGGCAGAAATTTAATTCTCCGAGCCGCACTCTTTCACTAGGAATTCTGTTGGTCGTCGGCATCGGATTAGGTGTCGGTGGCTGGGGTGGATTCAATTGGGCCATGGAAATGACCAATACGGAAACTTTCTGCGTATCATGTCATGAAATGCGTGAAAACGTGTATGAGGAATACAAGGAAACCATTCACTACAACAATCGAACAGGGGTCCGCGCAACCTGCCCGGACTGCCACGTTCCCAAAGATTGGGTACATAAGGTAATTCGAAAAGTTAAAGCGTCGAACGAACTTTATCACAAGGTGTTGGGCTCCATCGACACACGAGAAAAGTTTGAAGGTAAACGCCTGGAGTTGGCAAAAAATGTCTGGGCGGCCATGAAAGAAACTGACTCACGCGAATGTCGGAACTGTCACAGCTTTGAATTCATGGACTTAACCAAACAGGAAAGGCGGTCACAAAAACGCCATGCGAAAGGCCAGACGAAAGGCCAGACCTGTATTGATTGCCACAAAGGTATCGCCCATGAGCTACCAGAAGGATATGAGGAGGAATGATCCTCTGAAACGCGTGCCTTACTGGATCAACGCCCCGTCGGCCAAACGAATGCGGTAATCGTATCCGTTTGGTCCCAACTCAGTTCCCAGAGCGCGCAGATAATCTTCGTCAACCGGAGAGTCGATCAGCAGCTTGAATAATTGAAGTCCCGCTGCCGAAAGTTTGAAGGCCGGCAGCGTGAATAGTGTCAAATCCGGGTGGCGGAGAATGATATCCGCACCTTGATAGGCAAACGTCAGCCCCTTGGTTTCGGCAGAAAAGGTCACGGACAGATCATGGGATTCTTGTAGCAGGCCAATCGTTTGCAAGTTTATAATATCATCCCTGCTAACGGCAAAGCGCTCAAACTGATTACGTCCCCCAACCTTGAACACATAGCCCTCGGAAAAGATCATGCGCCCGATCCGCTCCCAAAGTTCCATATCGCTGACCGTCATGTTTGAAAGACATTCAAGGGATGAAGGGCGTACAGATCCCGGTTTTTCATACTCGCAGGCCAGAATGAATCCCCAGACCTGCTGCATGTTTTCATTTCCGACCTGTTCAGCATAGCTCAGAAACCGGGCCAGCCAATCGCCATCTACATCTCCGTTTCCAAGCTGATCGGCGGCTTCAAAGGCGGCTTCAAACACAGCTTCAATATTGTGCTGACGACGCAATCCCAGATGTACCATGCGGTGGTTGAAGCGATCATGAAAAGCCTCCCGATCTGTGGCTTCCGACAACTGACCGGGCCCGTAGGTGGCACCAAGAAATCTGCTGAGGCTATTGGCGATCTGGTCCTTGGCCGTTGCTTCCGGTGTATCGTTTTCGGTTTCGCTCACGACAATGATCCTCTGGCTAATAAAATCTTCGTTCTTTAAGTTTAGCATTCAATACCCGCCGCGCCAGTGCAAGTACTTCGAAATGACGATTTGCCGCTTGAACTGCTTGATATTAAGATCGAACATATCAGCCTGAAAAATGGACCCGGAGACTTGAATTGAGCCCTGAAAATACCGACGCAGCCGTGTTGTTACGAGATGACGCAGATGGCATCACGACACTGACGCTCAATCTCCCCAACAAGTTCAATGCCCTGTCAACGGAATTGATGAGCGCGGTGCAGGCTGAGCTTGACGCCATCGCCACTGATACCTCCGTTCGGGTCGTGGTCATCGCGGCAAACGGCCGGGCCTTTTGCGCCGGGCATGACCTTAAAGAAATGATGGCGGATCCCAGCCGAGACGCTATCGGTCGCTTGTTCAAACAATGCTCACACATGATGGTTACCCTGACCCGCCTACCCCAGCCGGTCATCGCCAGCGTCCAGGGCATTGCCACCGCGGCCGGGTGCCAGCTGGTCGCCCAGTGTGATTTGGCTGTGGCCGTCGATACGGCGACATTTGCGACCTCTGGAATCGGCGTCGGTCTTTACTGCGGAACTCCATCTGTCGCCGTCACTCGAAATCTGCCGCGTAAAAAGGCGATGGAACTGCTGATGACCGGTGATTTTATCGATGCTAATACGGCTTGTCAGTATGGCCTGATCAACCATACCGTCGCCACTGATGCTTTGCACGATGCTGTCTATGATCTGGCTTCACGGATCGCCGCGAAGGGTCCAGCCTTTGTCGCACGTGGCAAGGAGCTGTTTTACACGCAACTGGAACAGGGATTGGAGGCGGCTTATGTGCAGGCAACTGATTGCATGGTCGAAAACATGCAGTCTCCGGAAGCCCAGGCCGGTCTTCAGGCATTTATCGACAAAAACCCCATGCCGGAATGGTCGGATAGATGAGCATCTCGTCTCCCCCTGCCCCACTTCATTACGAAGATCGCGACATCACCGGAATTCTGCGTGGCGTCAAATCCATTGCCATGGTCGGCGCCAGCGCCAACTGGGTACGCCCGTCGAACTTCGCCATGAAATATCTGCTCGGGAAAGGCTACAAGGTGATCCCGGTCAATCCTGGTCACGCCGGTAACGAGATCTTGGGGCAGATGACGTACCGGACAATTGCTGACATCCCCGGCACCATTGATATGGTCGATATCTTTCGCGCATCAGAGGCGGCGGGCCAGACCGTTGATGAAGTCATTGAAATAGCCGCCGACAAACAAATCAAAATCATCTGGATGCAACTTGGCGTTCGAAATGATGATGCCGCGCGGCGGGCCGAAGCGACTGGGATGACCGTCATCATGGACCGCTGCCCCAAGATTGAATACGGACGGCTTTTTGGTGAACTGGGATGGAGCGGCGTCAATTCAGGTATCATCACCGCCAAACGCCGGAGGATGGTATGATGTCAGACAATTCAGACGGTCCCTGGCAATACGGCCCCGAAACCAAAGCCGTCCACGCTGGCAGCCAGCCTGACCCGGTCACCGGCGCTCGCAATACACCAATATATCAGACCACGTCCTACGTGTTTGATGACGTTGACCACGCCGCCGATCTGTTCAATTTACAAACCTTCGGCTTCATTTATTCGCGTCTGACGAACCCAACTGTTTCAGTCCTGGAGGAGCGGCTGGCCAGCCTGGAAAACGGCCGGGCCTGCGTCGCCGCAGCGTCGGGTCATGCGGCTCAGTTTCTCACCTTTTTCTCACTGCTTGAGCCCGGTGATGAGTTCATCGCCTCGAAGAACCTGTATGGTGGTTCGATTACCCAGTTCGGTGTCAGCTTCAAACGGCTGGGCTGGAACTGCAATTTTGTTGATGCCACCAAACCTGAAAACATTCGCCAGGCCCTGACCCCCAAGACCAAGGCGATTTTTATCGAGGTTCTGGCCAATCCCGGCGGCATTGTCCTAGATCTGGAAGCCATCGCGGAAATCGCTCAAGACGCGCATGTGCCGCTGATTGTTGATAATACGCTGGCAACCCCGTATCTCCTTCGGCCCATCGACTGGGGAGCCGATATTGTCGTTGAGTCGACCACCAAGTTCCTGTCCGGGCATGGGACTTCACTGGGAGGTGCCGTGATTGAGTCCGGAAAATTTGATTGGGCTGCCGACGACAAGTTCCCGACCATGACACAACCGGACCCGGCCTACCACGGCCTAACTTTTTATGAAACTTTTGGCGATTTCGGCTTCACCATGAAAACCCGGGCAGTGGGGTTACGCGATTTTGGCCCCTGCCTGTCTCCAGCCAATGCGTTTTACACCATCACGGGGATCGAAAGCCTGCCGGCCCGAATGGATAGGCATGTGGCAAACGCCATCAAGGTGGCAGAATTTCTGCAAATCCACCCCAAAGTCTCATGGGTGTCCTATGCCGGGCTGTCCTCCAGCCCCTACCATGATCTGGCAAAAAAATATCTGCCCAAAGGAGCCGGGGCTGTATTCACTTTCGGTCTAAACGGCGGCTATGAAGCCGGTATTAAGATGGTCGAAGGTGTCAACCTATTCTCACATCTCGCCAATATTGGCGATTCTCGTTCGCTAATTTTACACCCAGCATCAACAACACATCGCCAGTTAAACGATGAACAGCGTCAGGCTGCCGGTGCGGGAGAAGATGTCATCAGGCTGTCCATCGGACTGGAAACACCCGATGATCTTATCCACGATCTTGATCTGGCCCTATCCACCTTGTGAATTTAAAGGAAGATGCCCCAAACCCTTAGAAACCGCACCTATGAATTTCTGGAACCAAAGGGTTCTGAAGACCGCTTGGCGGTCTATTTTGACCGTTTCATGATCTACCTGATCATCGCCAACGTCATCGCCATTACTCTTGAAAGTGTTAAGGAAATTCACGAAGCTTATCAGGGCATTTTTTATGTATTTGAGCTGCTCTCCATCGTGATTTTTTCAGCTGAATATATTGCCAGGGTTTGGTCGGCACCTGAAGCACCAAATCGCGCCTACCAAGCGCCGCTATCGGGTCGCCTCAAATACATGTTCACGCCGTTGGCTTTGGTTGATCTGGCGGCAATTCTGCCGTTTTTCCTGACCTTCTTCTTCGTTATTGATCTCCGTTTCATGCGGGTCTTTAGGTTGCTAAGGTTATTCAAGTTGACCCGCTATTCACCGGCCCTGGTCACCGTTGGGGCCGTCCTTATGGAACAACGCCGCCAGCTGGGTGCGGCACTGGTCATTATGCTGACCTTGCTGGTGTTCTCATCAAGCGTCGCTTATCTGCTGGAGAAGGATGCCCAGCCGGAAAACTTTGCCAGTATCCCCCAATCCATGTGGTGGGCGATGGCAACGCTGACCACGGTCGGCTTTGGTGACGTCACACCGATCACCACATTTGGCAAGATTTTTGGAGCATTCCTGATGGTTATGGGGGTCGGAATGTATGCCTTGCCTGCGGGCATTCTGGCCACAGGGTTTGCCCGTGAATTCAAAAAACGTGAATTTACCGTAACCTGGAAAATGGTCGCGTCAGTTCCGGCTTTTGCCAACCTGGATGCTGTCACAATCGCAGAAATTTCGAGCGCGCTGAAACCCAGCCTGATCCCGGCCCACTACACGATCGTAAAACGCGGTGAAGCCGCTGATGGGATGTATTTCATCGCCGAAGGAGAAGTTGAGGTGGATCTTCACCCAATTCCCATCCACCTTGTTCAGGGAGAATTTTTTGGCGAAATTGCGTTGATATTCAACCGCACGCGATCAGCCACAGTTACGGCGACAACGGACTGTCACCTGCTGATGCTTGAACGGCAGGATTTTGAAGACCTGATGAACGATCACCCGATACTGAAAGAACATATTGAGGAGGTCGCAACAAAACGCCTCCACGAGATCGAAAAACTGAGCAATATTATCTGATCACTCAGACGTAGTTGGAGACCTCGATCAAATTGCCGTCGGGGTCACGAAAATAGACGGAATTCAACGGCCCCATTGCGCCGCTCTTGGCGATTGGCCCTTCGATGATGTCCACGTCACAGGCTTTGAGGTGGATGATTACATCGTCCACAGGAACATCGGTGATCAGGCAAATATCCGCACTGCCGGGTAACGGGTGGGCAGCCTTGGTGTCATAATCATTGATGATCGGGTGCAGGTTGATTTTCTGCTGGCCAAATCCGAGCGCGACACGGGCGGGCGTGCCAAATACAACCTTCTCCATCCCCAGCACACGCCCGTAAAACTCACACGTAACGTCGACATCTGCGACGGTGAGAACAATGTGATCAAGACGATCAACGGTTACAGATGACGACATATCTTACTCCTGAAATAGCTATTCGGCGGGTTGGGCAATGGCTTGGCTTCGTTCGGATGGCAACATCATGATTACCAGCGTCCCAGCTGCGGTCAGCGCCGCCAAAGTTAAAAACATGGCAAAGAAGTTGCCAGTCATATCAAACAGTTTGCCTTCCAGCAATATCCCGATACTTGCGACACCCAGCCCCAGAACAAACTTCATGCCGTAGACAAATGCCCGCCGATGAACGGGCGTATAGCGGGCAATCAGCATGTTTTCGGCAGGCAAGCTGGATGAACTGAGACACACCATGATGACCGCAACACCGACTAACGTACCGCCAAAGACCATTCCAGCGGCCGCCAGCAATGGCACTTGCAACATGAAGGTGAGGAGATATATCCGGCGTGGTGGGTAAACATCTGCCAATCGCCCGCCGATCACCTGCATCAGCCCAGACGCCACATAGATAAACCCGATAATCATCGAAACAGCAGCTATACCGGCATCATCGGTGCCGAAATCCAGGGCGAAGGCTTTGGGTAGCGCCGGATTCGTCGCCTGATAGACGATTCCCGTGCACGTCACTGTAAACGCCAGGATCGCAAACACCCGAATGGTATCACGCCTGGAAGCCGGTGGTGGTGGTGGTTTGCGGTCCGTATTGTCTTCAACAATCCAGCCTTTGAGAATACAGAGAACAAAGACAACCCCGGTCACTAAGACAATAGCGCCTGGAACGATATATGCCGCACGCCAGCTGACCAACGCCACCAGCGTTCCGGTCATAGCGGCTGCCATGGCAGGCCCGAGTCCGCCAAAAATCCCGTTGATCCCTAGCGCCATTCCGGTTTTGTCGGTCACCCTGACAATCCATGCGATGCCGACGGGATGATAGATGGCGGCAAACGTGCCGGTGACAGCAAGCCAAAATCCCACCTCCAGGGCCGTATCGGAAAGCCCGGTCATGATCATTGCCGCACCTGTCCCCACATAGAACACCACCACCATGCCGATCGTCGACCAGCGGTCCGCCATCCACCCGGCAACCGGAGCGGCCAATCCAAACAATACGTTACCGACGACAATCAATGTCACCGTTTCTCCATGGCTCAGGCCCAATTGTTGTTCAAGAGCCAGTGGCACCAGAATGAAGAAGATTGGCACGAACAGGTGCGAATAGGCGTGCCCGACGCAGGAAAATGCGAGCGCCAGATTGGTTTTGGACAATGTCATTATTGCTTCCTTCCAAAAGCAATATAAGTCCGGGCGCGCTTAGGAAAAAGGGAGGAGTGTGGAGGGGTTGCAGAAAAAGATTGCGGTCAGGCGTTATACACGTTGCTGGGTTTGAAGCTGCGGGCCTGATCAAGACCATATCGCACGACATCAACCTGTTCAGCCAAATCGCTTGCGCCCTGATGATCTGATTTCAGCACTTCCACCTGACGTTCAATACTGACGAGACGGCTGTCCAGTTCTGCCAAAAGCATACGGTTGTCAGCAAGCCGTGCCTTGATATCACGCACATACGGCTTAATCAGGGCATCACCCTTACTGTCGACGCGCCGCAAGGCCTCCGCCGTGAGCCAGATAGACCCAAACGCCATGATAAATGCCAGCGACCCGAGTACAGCGCCCATACGCTCCGTCCTTTTCCGTCCGAATACTATTTCGTTCTGTAACAGACGATAAGGGAAAACTGTAAAAAGATTGTAAACGCAGGGAGTAACTAAGAAGTCGGTCTTGACGAGACCTCATTACCCGCCGGGGTATCCAGGGCAGGATGGAGCTCTGACGGCAAATCCTGGTCAATAGAAACCTGGAGGCGATCAAGCGCCTGTTTTAGAATATCTCCGTAGTAGGCTTTTACTTGTTGGCGGGCTTCTTTTTTTGACATGGGCTGTAGCGCTGCGCCTTCAACGCCACCATCCTTAAGCGCCGCTTCGACCTCTTGTCGGGTCATCACGTTGCCCATGCCATCCACGCCGCGTTTCAACACTTGCGCCCAGAACGCTTCTTTCAAGGTATCAGCCACCTTCCTTGGGGCTTCCACTGCTGGCTCACCGATCAATTCGACCTGATCCAATTTCGAGGAAGCGGCGCCTATAGACAGTGGCGGCAAAGTGACCGGCTTGCCAACGGAGTCAAGAACCAACAAGTCGCGCCAGCCCCGTTCAGCAAGCCCCATGTCCGAGAATTCAGCTTCCAGAACCGGGTCAGGAGCAGCGTCGTCACAGGAGCGCAAGTAAGCCCGTAATCGAGCCAATCGGTTTAGAACAGCCAAGTTTGTTGTATCAGCATCTGTCAGGCGCATGACAAATGGTGGCTGCCCCGGATCAAGGCTAATCGCGTTGCCATCCGGCCCCAACAACACAAGATCACGCCAGCCAGCCTCTTCCAGGCCAAGTCTGGCATAAGCATCCAGTTTTCCTGCATGTTCTTGTCGATCAATTTCATCACGTAAAAACGCCCGCAGAGCACGAAACTCATCCATGACGGTCGAGTTCGCGATGTCTTTTTCAGAAACACGGATAACCAAAGGGCGTCTGTGGTCGGCAGACGATGCCTGTTCTTTCTGATCCTGTTCCGACATACCCTTGTCCTCTTGATCCTTCAGGTGATTGGAATTTCTTGAAAACGCGCCTGTCACGTCAAATACCAGATCACCGTTCCACGACCGCAAATCATCTCTTTGTGGCCAGGGTAAAAACCCTTGGGTGGCCTTGGCGAATGCCCCCCGGGTCTCAATCTTGACCCCATCTACATTTATCCATTCCACGATAAGGTTCGGTACCGTGTCGTTGTTAGTAGTATGATCATTTTCATAGCGAATTCCAACGTCACTCGGCATATGAAGGGCAAAATCCCAGGGAATGGAAACTTCCTGCCAACAGACCAATGCCTCTTCACCGGACGCCAGAGCGGGTAAACCCAAAGCCCAATCCACATTTCCGTTGGCGATCTGGCGCCCATCAACAGAAATTCTATACAACGGGTCCCCATATTCCGGCGCACCGCCCAATCGCACGACAATACGCCCTGTCGGCACGCGTGCCTCGCCGGGTGTTAGTTCGTCTGGCTGAGGTCGAGGTTCAGGTTTCTGCTCCGGCTCAGGCTTGATCTCCGGCTCACGTTCGGGCTCAGGTTCGGGTTTAGCCCCTAGCTCAAGTCCGGGTTTGGACTCTGAACTGGGCTCTGGGGCCGGCTTAGATTTGGACTCAGACTCTGAACCTGGCTCTGGTTTGGACTCGGGCTGTGGGGCTAACTTTGGTTTGGACTCGGGCTTTGGAGCTAACTTTGGTTTGAACTCGAGCTCTGGAGCTAACTTTGGTTTGGACTCGGGCTCTGGGGCTAACTTTGGTTTGGACTCGGGCTCTGGGGCTGGATTAGTTTCCGGCCCTGCTTCAGGTTTCAGCGTCGGTTTAGGTGTCGGTGTTTTTGGTTTAAGGGGCGGTTCAGGCAAGTCAACCTGAACCGAAGCCATATTGGTCACATGGGTGACACCGTCGTTCTCAATTCCTACGGCTCTAAAAGTCAGACAGGCCTGTCCACCTCCGCTTGCCGTTACCATAAAGGCGAGATTTTCGATCTTGTCAGATGGGACTTCCCACACGCCAGGGGCCGTCTTCATCCCGCCCCTGATCTCGGCATTTTCGGGAACCCCAATGATGTCCAGAGTCTCGACCGTGGCCCCATCATCCAGCAGATCATTGGGAATTTTCAGTGGAATTAAATCCACTTTCGGCCTCGGTCGGTATTTTTTGAGATGATCTCTCGCTGGTGGAGGACCTGTCCAGAGTATTTGATTGACCCAGTTTTGTGTGCCATTCTCCAAGACCGGCAAAGACGCACCGTCACCACCCGCACCGTTCTGGTCAGAAGACACCGCCACGCCGATCCCCGATGAGAGACAATGCCCTGAAGCCCCCCCGCATCCGTTCAGCCTGCCGCGTTAATGCGTTCAACCAGCGTGGCAACAACCTGTTCAACCTGATCATTGGCAACCTGACAACTTCCCGCATTGGCGTGTCCGCCCCCATCGAACTCCAGAAGCATTGACCCCAAATTGGCCTTCGAACCTCTGTTAATGATCGATTTGCCCGCAGCGATGGAACTCCGGTTTGCATCTGCGCCGGGCTGAATACTAATCGACGCAACGGCTTCGGGGTGCAGTGCATAAACCATAAACCGATTGACCATGTGAATCTGGTCTTCACTTCTGACATCTGTCACGGCTACCTTGCCCCTGAGTTTTGTGCACCGCTCGACCTGCAATTCTCCAAACTCGGAATTCAGCATGTAGGCTTCGATACGCTCAATCACGTCAGGAAGAGCCAAAATCTCTTCGACCGGGTTGTGACGACAATAGGTCATCAGGCGGGTCAGCAATTCTTCCTTGGAGATTGAGAATTCCTTGACCCGCTCGAGCCCGGTGCGCGGATCCAGAACAAAGTTCAGCAGAGCCCACCCTTCCGGGGCCAAAACATCTTCTTCATTGTACTGCGCCGAGTCCGCCTGATCGACAGCGGCCATCAATTCTGGTGAAATATTGGGAAGTTTTTCTGCCCCACCATAGTACTCATATACAACACGGGCCGCCGACGGCGCTGACGCATTGATAATGTGATTGTCTCTGTCACCGACACGTTCGGATTCGCTGACATGATGATCAAAGCAGAGGTGCACACCTTCGACGTAAGGCAAGTTGGCCGTGATGTCATGTTCGTCAATGGCAATTTTGCCTGCCTGCATTTCCTGCGGTTCAGCGAATGAAATGTCTTCAATCATCTCCAATTCATTGAACAAGGCGCCGCAGACAACACCATCGAAATCCATCCGCGTTACGAGTCTATATTTGCTGTCTGCCATTTGAACCTCTCTCGTTTCACTCATTTAGCTACTGTGCGGAATAACCTGTCACAACGTCAGGATATGGACGGAGACTTCCGGAGGGCTATCCAAGTGCGTATCCTCTTAAAGTGTGTGTACACCGATATTCAAAAGTAGCAGAAAATTACGGCGGGTCACCATAGTATTTTTCAAATATGGGCGTGTATTAGTTGAACGAAGCCCTATCTTTATGCATTGTCCCCTAGGGATCACCCCGTTTCAGTTGATTTAAGGCAATGATATGACATCCGACGACACGAAAGAGACCCTTGGCGTACAGATCGCCAATCAAATCATCAATATAGCCAATACGCGCATGGAAGACGGGCTACCCGCGGATGATATCGCCACCGGATTGCGCCATGCTGCCGCTAATTTTTCAGCTTTCGCTTATTTTCGGTCAGAAAACCAAGATATCGACCCCAATGCCATTGTTGATGAATTTATCAACCAGCTGACCCATTATCTCGACCGCCATCAGCCTGCCGAACAGCCGGCACAGGGACTGCACCAGCTGGTCGAACAGGCAAAAAACGAAATCTGACGTCGTTTAACGGATGTCGCGAGCGTAAGTTTCCAGGTCGGAAACTTCACTGATCAGGCCCTTCGATTTCAAAAAGTCGGCGAACCGTTCATAGCGGGCAGTATCCAGTGCCGCCGGTCGTAGGGCAAGCCTGGGCAGGGTATCGCGCCAGGCCCGAATGTTAAGTTCATCATTCAGGTTTTTGTAAGCGGCGATGAACAGTTTCCAGCTTTCGTCGGGGTGGTTAATCAGGAACTGGGTTCCCTTTTCCAAGGCGTCGATAAACCGCACGAGGCGCTTGTCATCCAGCGATGATTTATTGGCAACCAGGATCAGCTCGTCATAGGCAGGCACACCCTCTTCTTCCGGGTAGAACGCTCTACCCGGTTTTTTGATAATATCCATCTGGTTAAGTTCGAAATTTCTGAAAGCGCCAATCACCGCGTCCACCTGACCGGAGATGATCGACGGCGCCAGTGAAAAGTTGACGTTGATCAGTTCAACATCACTGAGGTGAACTCCCGATTTTTCCAGCATGGTTCCGAGCAACGCCTCTTCAAATCCACCAACCGAATAACCGACTTTACGGCCTTTCAGGTCTGCGATGGACTTGATGGGTCCGTCTTTCAAAACCACCAATGAGCTCAGGGGCGTCGCCACCAGCGTCGCAACACGAACCAGCGGCAACCCAGCCGACACCTGCATATGGAGCTGCGGCTGGTAGGAAACAGCTAGCTCAGCCTTGCCTGCCGCGACCAACTTCGGGGGCATGTTGGGATCAGCGGGGGCGACCAAGTCAACGTCTAGCCCGACCTCACTGAAATACCCTTTTTCCTTGGCTATAATCAGTGACGCATGATCCGGGTTAACAAACCAGTCCAATAGGACTGTCATTTTTTCAGACGCCATTGCCGACCCGGCGGATAATCCCGCCATCAGTGTCAAAGCAGCCAAGACGGTGTTGAGCATTGTCTTCATAGAGATATTTCCTTTAACCTTTAATCAAATGAATGGATGTCTTCGGGTTGCCACCGGACAAGGCGGCGCAGTGCCAGATCGACGGCGAAATATAGGGCGACGGCCATCAGGGCCAGGGTCAGCAAGGCGGCAAACATAACGTCCACCTGCACCCGGGCATTGGCATGCAGCATCAGATACCCCAGGCCCGCGCTGGAGCCGACCCACTCCCCGACAATGGCACCAATGGGGGCAACAGCCGTTGCCACCCGCAGACCGGACCCAAGAGCAGGCAGGGCCGCCGGAATTCGGATGTGGCGTAGAGTTGCCCAGCGCGATGCATTCATGCTGGTTGCCAGATCAATCCACCCCGGCTCCGTTCGCCGCAAACCGTCATAAAAGGCCGCCGTAACTGGGAAAAAGATAATCAACGTCGCCATCGCCACCTTGGATGCCAGGCCATAGCCCAGCCACAGCACTAGAACCGGCGCCAGTGCAAATACCGGCACCGCCTGGCTAATCACCAACACCGGAAGCATCCAGCGTTGAGCAGGGCGGAAATAAGCCATACACAAGGCACTGGCGACACCAAGGACGAACCCCAGAAACAGGCCAAGAAGAATTTCCAATGCCGTCGTCGCACCATGAGACAAAAACAATTCAGGCTGCTTGATCCAGGCCAAAACCACAGCCAGGGGGCCCGGCAAAATATAGGGCGGTGCACCACTGACACTAACAATGATCTGCCAAAGAAAACATAAGCCGATGAGGACGATGACAGGCCGGAGCATCCTCATCCCACGGCCTCCGACAGGCGGCTAAGTAGTTCGCCCTGCAAGGACAATACCTCCGGGTCATCCACATGCCTCGGTTGCGTGCCGGATAGAACCAGTGGGTCATCGAGTTTTGCCGGTCGAGCCGACATAACGTGGATGCTGTGGCCTAACCGCAGGGCTTCCAACGGATCATGAGTGACCAGCAACACTGTCCGCCCATTCAGGGCTTTTGCCGCCATGTCCTGCAATCGCACACGGGTGATTGCATCCAGGGCTGAAAACGGTTCATCCATCAGGACCACCGGCCGGTCTTCCATCAGGGTACGCGCCAAAGCGACCCGCTGACGCATGCCACCGGAAAGGGTTGAGGGTAATGCGTCTTCATGACCCGCTAGCCCGACTTCCCTCAGATGGTGGTGGGCCAGATCAAAAGTTTTTTGGCGTTTTGCCGAGCCGAGTTCACCGCGCAACCGCGCGCCCAGACAAACGTTCTCTGCGACGCTCAACCAGGGCAGCAACAGATCTTGCTGGGCCATAAAGGATACCCGCCCGGCCAACTCCTGTCCGTCGTCACACGTGACATCTCCCCTGCTGTCGACGCCTTTTTGTGCAAGCCCCAAGATCATGTTGAGCAGCATGCTTTTACCGACACCACTTGGCCCCAACAGGCAGGTCCAGCGCCCTGTTTCAAGGGTGATGGAAAGGTCGTCAAACAACACTGTCTCCGCCCAACCTGCGTGGGCGTGATTTAGGGACAAACCAATGGCCGGCAATGGTTCGGATTTTGCCTGAAATGGTGTGGCCGCTGCCTGCATCATTCACTCGTTCCTACGCCGGCATTATCCGGATCAGGTGTTGGGGTCGTCTCTCTATCGGAGACCTCTCAGCCGAACGTCGGCTCCCCCCGGTGACAGTATCAATGTGATACTGAAGTCTGGGTTAGACGAAGTGAACATATACGATCCGTGCGGCAATGGCGAGCCTGTTGGTCGAAGTCCAGATATGTAGAATTCAAAATGATTTCGCGAACAATCGGAAATAGGAACCGGAATGGCGGTCAAAAGTCCGGAGGTGAAATGTCCGATTGTTGCAGTTGGTTCACGAGTGCTGTTTTCAACCGTTCAAGCCCAGCCTGATCGCCAGATTCACAACGCGCGACCAGCACGGCCTGAGTGTTGGAGGCGCGCAGAAGCCACCAACCGTCATCGGTCGATACACGAACCCCATCGATGTCGTTAACCTGCGCCTGGGGATCAGATTTCAAACGATCTCGAACCTCCTCAATCACCTGGAATTTTCTGTCTTCCGCACAGTCAAAGCGAAGTTCAGGTGTATTTACCATCCGTGGCAGGGTGTCATAAATTTCGGATAGACTTTCCGAACCGCTGGCGATGATTGAAATCAGACGGATCGCCGCGTAAAGCGCATCGTCATATCCGTAATACCGGTGTTTGAAAAAAATATGTGCACTCATCTCGCCAGCCAGCGGTGAGTTCAGTTCAACCATCTTCGACTTGATATGAGAATGTCCGGCTTTCCACAAAACCGGCTCGCCGCCCAGGCGTCTGATCTCATCAAAAAACACCTGACTTGCTTTGACGTCGGCGATTATCGGGGCGCCGGGATGATCGGCCAGAACATCACGCGCCAGAATGACCAGCAGCTGATCGCCCCATAGAACCCGACCGCTGCCATCAATGACACCAACCCGGTCGCCATCACCATCAAACCCGATGCCGAGATCGCAACCATTTTCTGCGACCAGCGCCTTAAGTTGTTCGAGGTTTTTTTCGACCGTCGGGTCCGGGTGATGGGCTGGAAAAGTGCCATCAATTTCCGCATTGATCAGAAAATGTTCTCCGGGAAGATCACTGACCAGTTGGGACACGGCCTGACCGGCGGCGCCATTTGCCGGGTCCCAGGCAATTTTTAGGTTTTTGCTTCCCTGATAGTCCTGGCGGACTCGCGCAACATAGTCTTCGAATACAAATTTTTCTTCGGCCTGACCGGACCCAGAAACGAAGTTCCCGGACGCCGCCCTTGCGCCCAGCGATTGGATATCATCACCAAAGAAGGCTTTGCCCTGCAACGTCATCTTAATGCCATTGTATTCAGGCGGATTGTGCGATCCGGTAATCATCAATCCGGCATCAACCCCAAGCTCATAGGTCGCATAATACAGCATCGGACTGGGGCCGCGCCCGACGCGATACACGTGTAAACCACAGGCAACGAGGCCGTCAACGAGTGCCGCTTCCAACTCCGGTGAGCTCAGACGTCCATCATAACCGACGGCGACACTAGAACCGCCCGCCTCCACCAACAAAGTCCCAAAAGCCCGACCAATGACACGAACGTCTTCGGCGTTGAAGCTATCATCAACGACTCCACGGATGTCGTATTCGCGCAGGATTGTCGGATCTAGAGTACGTCCTTCAGGCATATTTTACCTATTCGGCCGAAGCAGACGTGCGACCGATACAGGTATAATCAAACCCGATGGCAGCCATATCGTTGGGGTTGTAGATGTTTCGGAGATCGACCAGAACCGGCGTCTTCAGCAATGATTTAACGCGCTCGAAATCAAGACCCCGAAACTCGTTCCATTCGGTGATAATAACCAGAACATCCGCACCGTCCATGGTTTCATAAGCACTATCACACCAAGTTACATCGCTCATCATGGTCTTGGCTTCATCCATACCGATGGGATCGTAGGCACAAATTTTTGCGCCCGCTTCCTGTAACCCGGCGACGATATCAAGGCTGGGAGAATCACGCATATCATCGGTGTTCGGCTTGAACGTCAGGCCGAGCACGGCAACAGTTTTACCGTCTACCGTTCCACCCGTGGCAGCGATCACCTTGTCTGCCATCTTGCGCTTGCGTTTGCTATTGATGTCAACGACGGTCTCGACGATGCGCAGAGGGCTACCGGACTGTTCCGCCGTGCGAACCAGGGCCAGCGTGTCTTTCGGGAAGCATGATCCGCCATAACCAGGGCCGGCATGAAGAAACTTGTTGCCGATACGGCCATCAAGACCAATCCCTCTGGCAACATCCTGAACATCCGCGTCCAGAACTTCGCAGAGATCCGCAATCTCATTGATGAAGGTGATCTTCGTCGCAAGGAACGTGTTGGCAGCGTACTTGATCATTTCGGATGTCTGGCGTGACGTAAACAAAATCGGAGTTTCAATCAGAAACAGGGGGCGATAAAGCTCCCGCATGACGTCGCGTGCACGTTCGCTCTTCGTGCCGATAACCACCCGATCAGGGCGCAGAAAATCTTCCAGCGCGGCACCTTCGCGCAGGAATTCGGGATTTGAGACAACATCACAATCGGCATCCGGGCGGACACGGGCGATGATCTCTTCGACTTCGCGACCCGTGCCGACAGGCACGGTTGATTTGGTAACGACAACGGTATACCCGTCCATGACCCCGGCGATTTCTTCTGCCGCCGCATAAACATAAGACAAATCAGCATGACCGTCACCGCGACGGCTGGGAGTTCCGACCGCAATAAAAACCGCATCGGCGCCGGGTACGGCGGCGTTCAGATCCGTCGTAAAAGAGAGACGCCCGGCGTCGACGTTTTTTGCAACCAGATCTTCAAGGCCCGGTTCATAAATCGGCATGATCCCCGATTTGAGTTTATCAATTTTGGCTTCGTCCTTATCGACGCAAATGACATCAACACCGAATTCGGAAAAACAGGCTCCGGAAACCAAACCTACATATCCAGTACCTATAACTGCGACGCGCATATCTAATCTCTTTCACTACGGCCATTCAGGCCAATCTGACATTTACAGAAAATCTTTTATCGTTTCGCGAATTTCATCGGCGAGGTCTTCACGCTCCATGGCGTAGGCGACGTTGGCGGCGACAAACCCCGCCTTCGTACCGCAATCGAACCGCTGCCCACTAAATCGGAACCCGTGGAAGGGGACATCCCCAATCGTCTTGGCCATGGCATCGGTCAGTTGGATTTCACCGCCTGCGCCGGTCTCGTGTTTGTCGAGATGTTCGAAAACTTCCGGCTGCAGGATATAGCGTCCAATGATCGATAATGTTGACGGCGCATCAGCAGGATCGGGCTTTTCGACCAACCCTCTGGCTTTTGCCAATCGCCCGTCATCGGATTCGACATCCAGAATACCGTATCTGTTGGTATGTTCGCGTGGCACATCTTCAACTGCGACGACATTGCCGCCCACTTCGTTGTAGGCTTCCATCATCTGCGCCAGACAACCGGCTTCAGACAAAACCAGATCATCGGGAGAAATCACGGCAAAAGGGCCGCCAATAATGAATTGCCGCGCACACCACACCGCATGCCCAAGCCCCAGAGGACGGCGCTGGCGAGTATAGGAAAGCTTGCCCGACTCAGGGGCAAGGTCGCGTACAGAATCAAGATCACTGGCCCGACCCCGGTCGGTCAGAATTGCCTCCAGCTCGTAAGCATGATCGAAGTGATCTTCCATGATGTTCTTGCCGCGCCCCGTGACCAGAACAAAATCTTCGATTCCGGCTTTGCGGGCCTCTTCAATCGCATACTGGATCAGCGGTTTATCAACAACCGGCAGCATTTCTTTCGGCATGACCTTGGTCGCCGGTAAAAAGCGCGTTCCTAGCCCGGCGACAGGAAATACGGCCTTGCGGACAGGTTCAACCATGGGTTCTCTCTGACGGGTTGATTAAAAGCTGGCAATGTATTGCCACAGGGCGTCCTACAGGGCAACACCACTGTTGGACAACCCATCGGCAACTCAGGCTGAGGTGTTTCCTGCTTCAAGAAAACTGATGTCGAGTTCCAGTTTTTCGCCCAGCCAAAGCGGGAAATCCCGATGGTCAGGAACGTCATCCCCCGTTTCAGGGTGAACCAAAATCGATAACCCGCCCCGATTAAGCATCAGCCACGGAACGATTTTCTCGAACAAGGCCGGATGGAAGGCGATTTGAAACATCGGTTTGGGGTGAGGGCCGACCGGATCTTCCCGCCAGCGCCCCATGACCACATCGAAATTCTGTTCGGCATAGTTACGGATTTTTGCCGCAATCTCACGGGTTTCGTCACTGTCAAAGTAGACATGGGCATGAAACCCCTTGATGTCGCTCTCCATAATCACCCTTTCAGTAAGATGTCCTTGGCCTGATTAATTTTTGCCGCCAGATAGTCTGACCCGCCATGATCGGGGTGCAACCCGGCGATCAAACGGCGGTGCGCCTCTTTGACCAGCGTATCATCTGCACCCTCCTCCAGGCCCAGGATTTTATAGGCTTCGTTGCGATCCATCGTTGAGCTGGAGGAGTTGGCCTGCTTGGCGCGTGGTTCTCCCTCACGCCATGACGGATGATGTCGATCAAGATATGTCTCCAACAATCGCGACGCATCTTCGTCGTCACCACGGCAACCATTTAGCAACTGAACCAGATCATCACCCGTCATGTCTTCGATTCGGCGACCGGTGAACGGGCCTTTCAGAACTTCGCCCCGCATTTCACCGCTTCCATGATCAAGTGTCATGCGAAGGGTTGGCGTTTCCACGTCGGACGTCTGATTTGCCGGTCGTGCCCCACCCGTCATGCGTGAGAATGCCTTGGCGGCGCGAACCAGTATCCGAAGGCGCATAAACCAGGGCAATAGCGCAGGTAGGGCCATAAAGGCCCAGGCCAACCGGCCGCTAACCAGAAAAAACAGGCCAAGCCCGACGATCAGGCCGATCACCCCCCATTTCAGGAACTTCATTACCGCCTTGGTGTCGGCGGATGCATACCAGTTTGCCATCAGCAACATGGCGAGAAACAATCCGATGCCGAGGATGAAAAAAGCGAGCAAGGCGTCAATCTTTGTTCAGTTGATGGGTCAGGCTTAATATAGCCCCGCCCTGGCGGTTTGCCAGATCACTCAAGGCGCGGTGCCCGCCCGCCGCATAGACGGCCACGGCACCCAAAAGTTTCTTGAGCATTTCTGCTGACCCGGCATCAAAGCGCGCACAGGCGCCACCCGACAGTCTGGCCATCTCCTTGAAGGCGTATTCAGCGATAGGGTCGGCGCCCTCCAGAAACATAAAAGCGGGCACACCATTCAGCCCCAACTCACCTGCTAATTTCCCCAGTGCGTCGATATCTTCTTCCATTGAGTCACCAACATAAACCAGCGCATTCACCCTCCGGCGGGTGGTTTCATTCAAGGCATGCCTGAGCACCTTGCCAATCTGGGTTTCGCCGGCGAAACAGTTTACCGATGTCATCAGGCGCAGGAGTTCACTTGTATCGTCCGTCCAGTGACTGACCTTGAATTCGCCGAACCCTCTGAAAAATGCGAGCTGCACATCCAGCCCTCCCAAAGCAGAAGTCGCCGTAAACATTTCACCCTGAAGATTGGCGGCCCGATCCCAGGTTGGCTGACGGCTGGCAGTGGCGTCCATGGCAAATAACAGTCGCCCTCGCGCTGCACCCGAGTTTCGCTTAGGGATTGCCGCCACTTTGTTGAGAAAAGCGTCGACGTCGGCAGTTGCCGGTTTGCGGGTTGGGACCTTATCGCTCATGGACTGTTCAGATCAGGCCGGTGAAGACCGATGGCATTGGCGATGGTCAAAACTTCCTGTCGTGCGGCATGATGTGAATGGCTTAGGGCTTTTGCGCCAGACGCATCTTTCAGATCAAGGATGGTCAGTCCGACCAGAAACAGTTCACGAAAGATGACGCGCTCACTCAATCCCGGAACGGCGCGAAATCCGATACGTCTGGACAGCTCCCCGACCAAGCGATCAACCTCCCGGGCGTTATGGGAATCCAGACTGCTGATCCGGTTACGCAGAACGATCCAGTCGATGCTCCCGCCATCGCGGTCGGCACGCACCTTTTTCTGTTCCCAGACCATCTCCGAATAATGGCTGGGCGCCAGAATATTCATTTTCACGCCATCAACGTGGGCCAGCACATCAAAGTCGACAAGACTGTCATTGATCGGCGTAATAAGGGTATCTGCATAAGAATGAGCAAGTCTGGAAAGCGGGCTGTCGCTGCCCGGCGCATCAATCACAATCGCCGAATGATTTACCCATGCACCTTCAATAATATATTTCAGTTTCTCCAGTTGCTGGCCGCCAATCTGGTTCGCATCTACTGGTTCAACATTATAATGTTGCGTCAATTCAATGGAATTACCTGAGGAGGCGACAAAACTCCCCCTATTTGCAACATAACGGCTTAGGGTTCCCTGGCGTGAATCGACGTCGATGGTTGCGACCGAATGACCGTCTTTCAGCAAAGCGACGGCGACATGCATTGCGGTTGTGGATTTCCCGCTACCACCCTTTTCATTCCCGACAACGATGACATGGGCGCGTTTCTCCGCACCGTGGCTGGATATCACCATCTCCTATACTGCTTTCAGCCAGACAGATGTATCATGAAAGACGGCTCCGCCTGCAGGTGGCCCAGCGTCCGCCCCAACCAATGAATTGATACCGACCTTTTCTTCAAAGGCTTTATTCGGCCAAATCCCTTCAACGATCACCACATCTTTCTGCAAGCCCTCAAACGGTTCCAGATGGACAACCACACTGCCCCGCTGGTTGCCGATACGTACACGGTCTCCTTCATTAAAATCCATTTGGGTGCAGACATCGGGGTGCACTTTAGCCGTCGGGCGCACCTCTTTTTTGACTGACGAAGGCATCGCCGTAAACGTCGAATTCAAAAACCGTCTGGCCGGAGCTGTCACCAACCGGAAAGGATGCGCCGCATCGGTCGTTTCAATATTTTCCAGATGATCAGGCAAGGGAGGCATGACCACATGATCGGGCCCCAACGCCTGCCAATCCGGGGCAAAGCGGAACTTGCCGTCCGGGTGTGAGAAACCGTTCAAATAATGCATCTCTTCGAACGACTTGGCATGATCAATCCAGCGCATTTCAGCCGCTTCATCCGCCCCCGGCAGACCGGACGCTCGAAGCATTCGGTCGATCAGTTGCCATGCTGTGGAGTCAAAGCCGCTATGACTGGAGCCCAGCCGCCTGCCCAGCTCACTGATAACATCATGATTGGAACGGCACTCTCCGGGAGCCTCGATAACCTTACGTGCGACCTGTAGGTACACATGCCCGCTGGCACTATAAAGGTCGTCATGTTCGAGAAACATGGTCGCCGGCAAAACGATATCGGCGAATTTGGCCGTTCCAGTCATGAACTGCTCATGCACGCAAGTGAACAAGTCATCACGCAGGAACCCTTCCAAAACCTTGTTCGTTTCTGGCGCGACTTCGGCGGGATTCATGTTCTGAATAAACATGGCCTTGACTGGTGGACCACCCAATAAAGCATCTGCATCGTTGGTCAGGACCCGGCCGATTTTGGACATATCAAGTTCACGGACCGATGGGTCTAAAACATCAAGCCCAGTGACTTCAGTTTGGTCGACCGTATACAGGCCGCCATTGGAGTGCATGGCTCCGCCGCCGCGATATTGCCACGCGCCCGAAACAGCAGGCAGACAGCTAACAGCATGCATGTTAGCGGAACCGTTACGGCTACGCGAAAAGCCATAGCCGACACGGATATAAGCTCGTTTTGTCGTCCCGTACATGCGGGCAAATTCAACAATCTCGGCCTCCGACAGCCCGGTGATCTGGCTCGCCCATGCGGGTGTCTTTGTGCTCAGGTGCTGTTTCAGTCGTTCCGGTACATCCGTGTACTTTGCCATGTAAGCTTCATCTGCCAGCCCTTCGGCAAAAAGCACATGCATGACAGCACAGGCCAGCGCCCCGTCAGTTCCCGGCTTCAGGGCCAGATGCAGGTCCGCCGCTTCAGCACTGGGCGTCCGGTAAGGATCAATCACAACCATCTTGGCACCGCGTGATTTCCGCGCCTTGGCAATGTGTGTCATGACATTGACCTGCGTCGTCACCGGATTGCCGCCCCAGACCACGATCAGGTCGGAGTCGGCAATTTCCCGAGAATCTGTTCCCCACAAACTGCCAACACCGGCGTTCCAGCCAGTCCGCCCAAGTCTGGTGCAAATCGTCATGTCCTGGCGCGAATAAGCAAACGCATGACGCAAAAGATTGATGCAGTCCCGCTGCACAAGGCCCATGGTTCCGGCAAAATAATAGGGCCAGACAGAAGTTGCCCCAAACTCCTCGGTCGCTCGCTTGAAATTATGAACAATTTCATCCAGCGCTTCATCCCATGAGATGGGAGAGAATTTGCCGTCCCCCTTGGGTCCGACACGCTTAAGCGGTGTGGTCAAGCGGTCCGGGTGGTGGATGCGTTCACGGTAGTTCGACACCTTGGCGCAAATAACTCCATCCGTGTAATCGTTACCCTTGGCACCACGAACTTTACCAATGGTATGCTCATCAAGGCGTTCGACCTCCAGCGCGCAGGTGCTTGGGCAATCGTGCGGGCAGACGGAGGGGACAAATTCAGCGGACATGCGGTTCTCTGACGATTTTGCGAATTCCCTATTTTATGCCCGCCCGTGACGCCCGACAAGGAGGCAAAAGGCAATATTGCCCCTTAAGCGCAGTTCTGAAATTATGCCGTCATGGAAACAGACCGCATTGGCATAGCCTGGCAACTTTCGGATCATCACGGTTGGGGTGTATTTGGGACCAATCTTGCCGTCAATTTAATCAAAAATGGCCCGTGTCCACCGCGGCTATTCAGCGAACCGTCATATATAGAGGCGTCGCCTCAGATGATGAACGCGCTGGCATCGTTCATTGACGAATTTAAAGCTACCCATGGTAAACCTGTCGATCTCAGCTCGACAACGATGCTCCATTCGTTAGGCAACCAGTTTGTGAGTGGTGCCAACACCGAGCAACTTCACGGACGCAAGAATATTGGTTTCATTTTTTTTGAGCACATCGACTTTGACAACAGCACCATGGAACGGGGTCAGCAGTGGGATCGTATTCTCGCCGGCTCAAGCTGGAATCGGGATGTTTGTCTTGAGGCGGGCCTAAAAGACGTTCGCTTTATTTCCCAAGGCGTTGATACAGAACATTTCTCCCCGGCCCCCCGCATCGGTGTCCCCAGCAACCGGTTTGTGATTTATTCCGGCGGCAAACTTGAATACCGTAAGGGACAGGACCTGGTCATTGCGGCCTTTAAACGCTTTCAGGAACAGTATCCCGATAGCCTGTTGGTGACGGCCTGGCAGAATCCCTGGGGCGAAACGGCCCTCAGCATGGCCCGCTCTCGTCACGTCACCACCCCGCCAACACTGGATGTTGAGAAAAACGTGATGGTTTCAAGTTGGGTCCACGACAATGGTGTCCCTCCCGATAATTTTATTGATCTCGGATGGGTCGCCAATTCGCGCCTGCCCGCCATACTTCGTGAAATCGACGTGGCCCTGTTTCCGAACCGCTGCGAAGGCGGCACCAATCTCGCCGCCATGGAAGCCATGGCGACGGGTGTGCCGTGCATCCTGTCGACGAATTCTGGTCATCTCGACCTGATTGAAGATGACAACTGCTATGCCCTGACCAGACAATCACCTGACCCTGTAGAACCCAGTTACTGGCGAGAGTCGGACATCGGAGAGATTGTTGAAAAACTTGAGCAGGCCTATCGTGATCACGAAGACCGCAAACGACGAGCCGAACGGGGAGCAGCCTTCATGAAAAAACTGTCATGGGAAAATCAGGTCAGAAAACTGGTTTCTGAAATTGATGATTTATTGTAAGGCAGTTTCATGACGTTTAGAGAACGCATTCTGATCGCCGACGACGGTCCCAACGAATATATTGAGGACCTGCGCCAACGGTTTCCCAGCCTCCTGATTGAGCTCTGCAACGCAAAGGAGACGATCCCCGAGGCCATCGCCCGTATTAACCCGACAATTGCCTTTGCCGTCCGGTCAGGGCGGTTTCCCGGCCCGACACATGCGCCGCTCCTGAACACGCCAGACCTTAAATGGTTTCATAATGGCGGCGCTGGTATCGATCATTTACCCGCATGGAACCCGGATGAAATCACAGTAACCAATGGGGCCGGTGTGTCCGCACGCTACATGGCTGAAACCGTAACCGGTGCAATTTTGATGCTGAATTTCGGATTCCCGAAATACCTTGAAGATCAGCGCCAGCGAAAGTGGGCTCCGAAAGAATGGGTCAGCCTGGACCAGAAAACGGCGCTTGTGATCGGTCTTGGGTCAATTGGTGAAAAAGTCGGGGAGCGGCTTCAGTCTTTCGGCACATACGTGATCGGAGCCCGAAGTTCAGAACGCCCCTGTTTCTCGGTCAATGAACAGATTGTGTCTGGAGAAATTCCGGAGGCCTTGCCACGCGCTGATTTTGTTTGCGTACATGTGCCCAATACGCCGACAACCCACCATCTCGTCGATTGCGATTTTTTGTCGAAAATGAAGCCGTCCGCTTATCTCATTAATACAGCCCGTGGCGCTCAGGTCGATGAAGATGCCCTGATTAAGGCCCTCAATAGTCACCAGTTAGCCGGGGCCTATCTTGATGTGTTCAAGAAAGAACCGCTGCCCGAAACATCACCTCTCTGGGATACGCCCAATCTGGTGATCAGCCCGCATGTCTCAGATTCGATTATTGGCTGGGAAAATAACCTCGTTCAGTTTTTCGCCGATAATATCGAGCGCTATCTCAAAGGCGAACCGCTGGCAAATATCTGTGACCCGAAGAAGGGTTATTGATCATTTGGTCGCGATCCGTTTGCCGTCATGAAACGCATGGTAAACGAAGGCGAACGTGACATCATAGACGACATCGCTGAAGGTCCCGTCGTTGCCTTTGCGCTGAACGATGACGTTGCCAACATCCCGGCCTTTTCGAATGTTGCGTTCGTCGAGGGCAGAATTCTGTCCGGCCGTCCATTTGATCGTCAGGTCACCGTCTGACACCGTTCCTTTTTCCGCCAGCAGTGGCAACGCCCAGGCTTTGCCGTCGGCGACGACAACGCGAACCATCGGATTGATATAGTCCGGCAAATCGCCCTGATATAAAAACGGCGTTGAGGCGCTGTCATACCCTGCATAGGGGTTGGCGCCGTAATTCCGCATGCCGGGATTATTGGCGATCAGCACCTCTCCATCCGGGGCGCGTCTCTTGAAATTGGCAAAAGATTCGAGGCGCGACGGCAGCATTTTCAATTGTTTACCGGTCAGTTCACCAACAATGCCTTCACCAATAAACTGCTGCCACCAGGTTTCTGTTTGCCGGTCATACATGACCATATCCGAATTCCTGAGTTTTCCGGTGGTCCCGAAATCCAACAGCTTGCCGTCGAGCCGTCGGTCATAAACAATCGACGAATTGCACAGCGGGCAATAGGTAACCGTAATCGCTACACCATTAAACCTGTCGTTGACGATTTCATGCCAGGTCAGGATACGCAACGGATAGGCCCGCATCTTACCTTTGATCGAAACCCCGATAACGGGTTCGTTTTCGCCCATTTGCTCCTCGCCCAAAGACGCCGCAGGGACAAATTTCGGGTTATCGATTGAGGGAATACCGTCTTTTGGCGGACCGCCGGAAATAATCTCACCAAGATTGATAGAGCGCGTGGTAAAATCAGTATTCGGCCACTCATAGGTCCAGGATCCCGGCACCTGAGCCAGCGCAAGACCGGGAGCAATCAGCAGAAAAATGCTGACGATGACGCTGAGGAATGAGGTCATTTTGAGTTTCATGAAATAACTCTGCCTTCCGCCCTTATACAGAACAACACACAGATGTTCACAAGCTGGTGAAGGTGAGAGCAGAAAATTACCATAAACAAGTGATTAACCTCTACTCTGTAGACTGCGGGATCGTAAATTTTTAAGCGTTGCAAGCAGATGAAATTTTTACCCACCATAGCCCTTTCGGTAGGCGTTTTACTGGCAACGACTTTACCGGGTTGGGCGCAGACACCGGGACAGGTTCGTATTCAGAACCAGCCGGTCGATGACGTCGTGCCGCTGATCGCACCCGGTGCGCAAAATTCGCTTATGGATTTTCGCGAAGAAATGCGGATGTTCGTGCAGTCCATTTCCGCGTTCACCCGGTCATATCGACCAAATTTTGTTGTCCTTGCCAATGGCGGCCTTGATCTCCTGGTTAAACGAGACCCCATTGTAGAAAACAAAGTCGCGCCGGCCCGCGCCTACATGCGGGCACTTGATGGTGTGCTCCAGGAAGGCATGTTTTTTGACGTCAAACGTGGCGAACGGCCGTTCGGGACACCGCCCATCGAAGACCGCCAGAAACCTATGCTGTCCATGGCAAAGTTCGCCCAACGAAATGGTTTAAAGGTTTTCACCCTGGATTTTGGCACAGGTAAAGCCGTCGTTGATTCGGCCCAGAAACAAGCTGTCGAAAACGGTTATGTGTCGCTGGTTGCGGACACCCCTTCCACGGATATCCACCGCCTGCCGACCTACCCGTCCCGCCCTTTCAATGAGAACCCCGCAAACATTTTATCTCTCGATATGGTCAAGAATTTTGTCGTCATTCGCAACTCAGCGCCCTTCGGTCGCCAGGACAGCTTCGCCCTGAAAATGCACGACACCAATTATGATATGGTGGCCGTTGAAGTCTTCCACGGACGCCGCCCGCTCAACCGACAGGCAGTCGAAACCCTGAAATATAAGAAAATCGGTGCCCGACGACTTGTTCTCGCCTATATGGATGTCGGTTCTGCAGCCAGTTATCATTATTACTGGCGACCGGGCTGGCGCGAAGGGTCGCCCTTCTGGATCAGCGCGCCGCAACGAGACGATCCGGACCGGTATAACGTCGAATACTGGCGCCAAGCGTGGAAACAGATCATCGCGGGGGATACCAATTCCTACGCTTATGGCCTTATCGCCCAAGGTTTCGACGGCGTCATTATTGACGGGCTTGAAACCTATAAATTTTTCGAAGGCGATAATGCTGGCGAGGAAGAGAACCAGTAATTCTTCCAAAAGGTATTTCCATAGACGCCCGCGACTGATCTATTTGCCCTGATCTTGAATTTTATCAAGGGCAACCGATGTCTCTGTTTCCATCCCTGTTATCTCCAATCGATCTTGGCCCGTTCACCGTTCCCAACCGGGCACTGATGGGGTCCATGCATACCGGACTGGAAGAAGCCGAAGGTGGGATGGAACGCTTGGCTGCTTTTTACCGTGCACGGGTCGAGGGCGGCGCCGGGCTGATTGTCACGGGCGGGTTTTCACCCGATGACGTCGGTGGGATTTTTGGCCACGCAGCAACACTGAAGTCAGAATCAGATGCCGACCGGCATCACGTAATCACCGCTTCCGTGCATGACGCGGGCGGGCGCATCCTGGCGCAAATTCTTCATGCTGGACGATACAGCTATCACGACAACTCGGTCGCGCCGTCTGCGATCCGCTCGCCGATCAACAGTCAGACGCCGCGAGAACTGACCGAAAGAGACATCGAAGGCACCATCAATGCCTATGTCAATGCGGCCCAAATGGCCCGGAAGGCCGGCTATGACGGCGTTGAAATCATGGGATCAGAAGGTTACCTGATCAATCAGTTTATTGTCCGTCACACCAACCACCGTACAGATTCCTGGGGTGGGGACTATACCAACCGCGTCCGCTTTCCTCTCGAAATCGTACGTCGCACCCGTGAGGCTACGGGCCCTGATTTTTGCATTATATATCGCCTGTCGATGCTTGATCTGGTCGCCGATGGAAGCACCTGGGAAGAAACTGTTTATCTGGCAAAGGAAATTGAAAAAGCCGGCGCCAACGTCATAAATACAGGGATCGGCTGGCACGAAGCCCGCATCCCAACAATCGCCCAGGCCGTTCCGCGCGGCGGGTACTCCTGGGTCACCGCCAAGATGATGGGCGAAATTTCGATCCCCCTAATCACCACAAACCGCATCAACACCCCGGATGTTGCCGAGCAGATTATCGCCAACCATCAGGCCGATATGGTTTCCATGGCGCGCCCGTTTCTTGCCGATCCTGATTTCATCCGGAAAGCCGCCGACGGACAGCCGGACCGCATCAATACCTGCATCGCCTGTAATCAGGCCTGCCTGGACCACATCTTTCAGGGACAATACGCGACCTGTCTGGTCAACCCACGGGCGGGCAACGAAACCCTTCTGTCCTGGCAGCCCGCAGAAACTGCAAAACGCATTGCCGTTGTCGGCGCGGGTCCTGCCGGAATGGCGGCGGCATCCGTGGCTGGCGAACGCGGGCATGACGTGACCCTGTTCGAGGCCGCCGACCGCATCGGTGGACAGTTCAATCTGGCCCGAGAAGTTCCCGGCAAAGAAGAGTTCAGTGAGACGTTGCGCTATTTCTCCGGCGAGCTCGAACGCCATGGCGTGAAGATCAAACTCAACACCCAAGCCGGCGCCGACGACCTGATCGCCGGTGAATTCGATGAAGTCATTCTGGCCAGTGGCATCACGCCCCGCACCCCGGATATCGAAGGCCTGAACCACTCAAGTGTCACCAGTTATATTGATATTTTGACGGGTACTAAAACGGCGGGAGAAAACGTCATTATCATTGGCGGCGGTGGCATCGCTTTTGATGTCGCCCTGTATCTGCTTGAAGGCAACAGCAAAAGCCATCTTGACGCCGACACGTTTCGCCAGACTTGGGGGATCGGCGAAGAACCGCATCGCGACTTACCAGAACGCCAAATTACCATGCTTCAACGCACACCCGGCGGAATGGGCAAACGCCTTGGCAAGACAACGGGGTGGATTCATCGGCTGATCGTCAAACGACACAACGTCAAACAGATGGGTGGCGTAACCTATGAAAAAATTGACGACGCCGGACTTCACATTGAGGTCGATGGTGCATCTCGAGTCTTGCCCGCAAATACCATCATCCTCTGCGCCGGTCAGTTGTCGAATGATGAACTTCTTCAGCCCTTGCAGAATGCGGGAATACCGGTTCATCTGATCGGCGGCGCAAAGCTTGCCGGAGAGCTCGATGCCAAGCGGGCCTTCGATGAAGGAACACGATTGGCGGCAAGCCTGTAGGAATTGACGTGGCAATTTGTTAAACAGACGGACCGCTGACTAGGGGGAAATACGTGCTTACCAAAGCTGCAACTTATGAAGATGTCTGCGATGCGCTGACCTGGAACATCCCTGATACCTTCAACATGGGCGTCGATGTTTGTGACAAACATGCGGAGGCAACACCTGACAAACTGGGCCTGATTGTCGCCGACGAAAACGGTATTGTCGCCCAATACTCCTTCAGCGCCCTTAAGCACTTATCCAACAAACTGGCCAACTTGCTGACGGCGCACGGCCTGAGGCGCGGTGATCGCATGGGCATCTTGATGTCACAATCGGTCGAAGCCGCAATCTCTCACGTTGCCGCCTGGAAGATGGGGGCCATATCAATCCCGCTGTTTACCCTGTTTGGCGAGGATGCACTCAGTTTTCGCCTGAAGGATTCCGGTGCCAAAGTCCTGGTGACCGATGTCGACAATGTCCACAAGATTGAAGCGATTCGCAAAGACCTTCCTGATCTTGAATTGATTTTGCTGGTTGGCGCCGGAAAAGATGGCACCGGCATGGTCGATTTCTGGAACGGCATGGAAAAGTCGTCGGGATTTTTCACTCCAGTCGTGACAGCCGCCGAAGATCCGTCATTTATTTGCTATACATCGGGCACCACTGGCAATCCGAAAGGCGCCCTACATGCGCACCGGACCATGTTCGGCCATCTGCCGGGCATGGAGATGTTTCATGATTTCCTGCCCCAGCCCGGGGATCTTTTGTGGACACCCGCCGACTGGGCATGGATAGGCGGTCTGATGAACTGCCTGATGTGTTCCTGGCATCATGGCGTCACCAACCTCGCCTACCGGGCCAAAAAATATGATCCCGAGGCGGCCCTCCGGCTGATGGCGAAATATGAGGTGCGAAACACATTTATGCCGCCAACGGCCTTAAACCTGATGCGCGAAGTTAAAGACATCCCGTCCTTTGGCACCAATTTGCGGACCATTGCCTGTGCTGGCGAGCCCATGGGTGCGGAGTTGTTGCATTGGGGTCGTGAGGAGCTGGGTGTAACGTTTAACGAATTTTACGGACAGACCGAGTGCAATCTGGTCACAGCCAACTGTCAGGAAATCATGGAAGTCAAACCGGGGTCCATGGGGCGACCGGCGCCGGGCCATATTGTCGAAATTATCGATAAGGATGGAAACGTCCTGCCCATCGGTGAAGAAGGCGAGATTGCGGTAAAAGCGCCAGACCCGGTGATGCTGCTGCACTACTGGAACAATCCCGACGGTACCGAGAAGAAGTACCGGGGCGACTGGCTGCTGATGGGGGACCAGGGCACCAAGGATGAAGATGGTTACATCTGGTTTGTCGGGCGGGCTGATGATGTCATAACCTCAGCCGGCTACCGCATCGGTCCCGGTGAGATCGAAGATTGCCTGTGCAAACACCCCGCCGTGTCTCTCGCCGCCGCCATCGGTGTCCCCGACCCCATGCGCACAGAAGTCATCAAAGTGTTCATCAAACTGATGCCCGGGCACAATGGTGGGCCCGATCTGGAAGAGGAAATTCGCAACTTCGTCAAAACCCGCCTGAGCCCACACGAATATCCACGCATTGTGGAATTTGTCGATTCACTCCCGTTGACCGCCACCGGTAAAATTCGCCGCAAGGATTTGCGGGATGCGGAAATCGCTAAAACTTAACGACAAACCACCGAATTCCGAATTACATTCGGAAATATTTCAACGCAATTTTGAAACATTTGGAAACCCAATTATACAATAGCATGCACTAAAACGTATTTCATATGGTCGATCAAACCGGACCACCCCCAATACAAGTAACGTAACGCAGTCATCTGAATTGCTATTGTTAAAGGGAAGCCGTCGATGAAAATGTCATCTCGTTTTGTGCTGAATGTTGTGATTATTGTCGCTGTTTCAGTTTTGGTAGCCAGCGCTGCTAGTTTTTACCAGTTGAATGAAGCATTCGACACTGCTGAAGAGCGCGAGCTCAGGGCTCAACACACACAATTTTCCGCCAGTGTTCAATCGCTGCTGGACAGTGCCACCTCGCGAAGTGCCCTGGTTGCCGAAATACCGTCGGTTCAACAGGCGCTGGCAAAACAGGACCGCGATGTCCTTGGTGCCATGTTTGTCCCTGGGTTCTCTGTTATGAAAAAAGACTATGGGGTCGGCCAATTCCAGTTTCACTTGCCGCCAGCTACCTCCTTTTTACGGGTCCATAAGGCAAAAAAATTTGGCGATGATCTTTCCGGTTTTCGAAAAACTATCTTAAAGACCAATAAGACACAAAAGCCGGTATCAGGGCTCGAACGTGGACGTGCTGGCCTAGGCGCCCGCGGCCTGACACCAATATTCTACGATGGGAAACACGTCGGCTCCGTCGAGTTTGGGCTATCTTTCAAACAACCATTTTTTGATGCCTATAAAGCACGTACTGGTGCTGATATTGCTTTTTATCTTCTGCCTGATGCCAACGTCAAAAATTTTGACGGCAAGGATCAGAAAAGCATGACCCTTGCTGCAAGTACGTTCGGAAAAGACAGCATCATTGCCGAAGAAGACATCAGGGCCGGGGTTGAAAGTGCCGTCTATGTTGGCCGTCGCGACCTCGACGGCGGGACCAAGGCAATATTGACGGCGCCAGTCCGGGACTTTTCCGGAAACACTCAGGGCGTCGTGGTAATTGGTATATCAACTGCAGTCTACGAATCTTTAGGCCGAGAAGCCCTGATTTCAGTCGTCATAGCAGGACTGCTTTGTTTGATTCTCGGTGGCGTCGTGGCGTATTTCTCAGGTCAGCTGTTCACCCGACCAATCCTCGCGCTTAGCAGAACAATGGGCGAACTCGCGTCAGGAAACCTTGACGCCGAGGTACCCGGATCAAAGCGCACAGATGAAATAGGTGGGATGGCTGAGGCCGTTCAGGTCTTCAAGGATAGCGGTATTGCTAGGCTACGCCTTGAAGCCGAACAGGAGCAATCCAAAGTCCGAGTCGAAAAAGAAAAACAACAGGCACTGAATGCCCTGGCCCAGGAATTTCAATCGAATGTCGGTGGAGTCGTCGAGGCTGTAACGTCTGCGTCAACTGAATTGCAGGCTTCGGCTCAATCGATGAGTACGATTTCAGAGAAAAACTCAAGCCAGGCCACCGCGGTATCGGCAGCTTCTGAGGAGGCTTCTGGCAGCGTTCAGACGGTTGCTGCGGCTGCGGAAGAGCTGTCCAGCTCCATAAGTGAGATCAGTCGCCAAGTTCAGCAATCAACCAAAATTACAGGAACGGCGGTCTCCTCCGCACAACAAGCCGACGAAATGGTCCAAGGGCTTGCCCAATCAGCCATAAAAATTGGTGAGGTCGTAGAATTAATCACGGATATTGCCGATCAAACCAACCTGCTCGCCCTGAACGCAACAATTGAAGCGGCGCGTGCCGGTGATGCCGGCAAGGGATTTGCAGTTGTTGCTTCCGAAGTAAAGAGTTTGGCCAACCAGACGGCCAAGGCAACCGAGGAAATTGGTGGCCAGATTGCCGGCATTCAAGTCGCAACCCAAGGGTCGGTCGATGCCATCCAGGGAATCGGCAAAACGATCAATGAAATTGACGAAATATCTTCGGCAATTGCGGCGGCGGTCGAAGAACAAGGTGCCGCCACTTCCGAGATTGCCCGCAATGTCGAACAGGCGGCCTCCAGTACCAGCGTTGTATCATCTAACATTCTTGGGGTTACCCAATCCACCGGTGAAGCGGGGCAATCCGCCAATCAAGTACTCAGCGCAGCGACCGGCCTCTCTGACCAGTCTGAGATACTGAAAACAGAAGTTGATAAATTTCTGGCCCATGTGCACCAAGGCTAAGCACATCGATGAGATATCTAGGTTTTATCTAACGATGCCAGCGGCTTACTGGACATGATTTTTTTTGTGGTGTCAGGCTACATCACTCACCCATAGAGGGTGTCTGGAAAACGCTATTTAACGAGCGACTGCTGGCTCGGAATGCACGCCATTAAATAAAAGCGCCCGTGCTACCAATTGCATGCAATCGGCACCCCCAGCATTCCCCATAATGCGGCCGGTGTATTTCCGGCCGACCGCCTCACCAAAATTAGGCTTTGGTGATGGCTACCCGTTCGACGACAAAACCATCCGCAGACGGGAACCGTTCGTCAATTTGACGTCTGGCATCCGTTTCGTCCTTGGCGATTACATCGTGAAAATGGGTATCAGCCCATTGATCGTCAAAAAAATCGTGACTTTGGTTGTCCTTGACCAAAGAACGTACTTCTTTGTTGTAGAGGGCCACCTCGAAAACCTGGTGACCATTACATGGCATCTGCAGCATGTCGCCCGACCCTTTTTATCCGAATCTACCAATTCGGTTGTTGATAGAGAGCCTCCACCCCATCAGATTTGTAAAATCCTATGTGACAGGCCCTTATTTAAGTAAGATGCCCTGATCACAAGTAATGAAGCCAGGGTATCTTACGTAACAAAACCTTAACAAAGGCTTGAACGAAGTCAATCAGCAATTATTACTTGGATCAAGAATATTTTGCGAAGTGTTCATCAAACCGCCAACGGTATTGGCGCTCATCGAGAAAAACCGTTCCCTCCTTGACCCACGGGGCTTGATCGGGGTCAATTGGCAGATCGTGTTTTCAAGGAGGACCGCATGGTCAAAACCATCGACTATTATATCTGCCTGATTTCGCCTTACACCTATATGGGTGACGCTCACTTACGCGACATCGCGGAAAAACATGGAGCCATAGTCAATTATATCCCGGTCAATCTTGGGGGGATTTTCCCGGAGACCGGCGGGCTGCCTCTGGCTAAACGTGCCCCTGCCCGTCAGGCCTACCGTATGCAGGAATTGCGGCGCTGGAGTGCTTTCCTGAACATTGAGATGAACCTGACCCCCAAACACTTTCCGACCAATGAATGGCCCGCAGCCGGCGTGGTAATCGCCGCCAAACAGCAGGGCTTGCATTGTGGTCCTCTGGTCAGCGCCTTCCTGACGGCCGTCTGGGCGAAAGAACTGGATATCAGTGACCACGGCACCATTGTCACCCTGATCAATAATCTGGGGTTCGACGGCAAAGCCCTTCTCGAGCAGGCAGAAACCCCGGCGGTTCGTGAGCTCTGGGACAGTTATACCGGCGAAGCCCTTGAAGCCGGGGTGTTTGGTGCACCAACCTATATCTGTGATGGTGAGATTTACTGGGGACAGGATCGTCTCGATTTTCTGGATCGCGCCCTTGGCGCGTGAAACAGATATCGCGCCCTTGGCACGTCAACCTAAGAACATGCCCTTGGCGCGTGACACTACGAACCGGCCAGAGTGGGTTTTCGGTTACGGTTCACTAATGTGGCGACCAGGGTTTCCGTTTGTGGAGCAGCAGAGGGCAACACTACAGGGTTACCATCGGGCCTTCTGCATCCATTCTCACCACTATCGAGGCACACCAGAAAACCCGGGACTGGTTCTTGGCTTGGACCGGGGCGGCAGTTGCATAGGTACAGCGTTTCGGGTGGCTGATGAGGAATGGGACAACGTCGTTACCTACCTGAATGACCGCGAACTCATCGGCTATGCCTATGCGCCAAGGGTTTTACCTATACTGCTCAGTGAGCGCAGCGTAGTGGCCTATACATTCGTCGCCGACTCTGACCACAAACACTATGCCGGCAATCAAGGGCTCGAAAAATCGGCTCAAATTATCATGGCAGCATCCGGTAAAATGGGCCGGAACCGTGATTACCTAATCAGTATGGTTCATGAACTGGAGGGATTGGGTTTTCTGGATCAAGAGCACCATAAATTGTTGGAGCGAGTTAAATATCTTTCCGGATAAATTAAACAACCCAGCTGGATCTGATTTTTTCTGATGAAGTATGCTAGACTGCGATTCGCGGAATTAACCGCAGATTAACCCGAGTGGCGGAAAATGCGTTTCGCCTGACTGAGAAAAAAATGGCCGACGACAATCAGATCACCGTACTAGAGACCGACCTTGAAGCCCTGCTTGATGTTGAGGTCGAAATCACCGCCGTTCTGGGTACAGCGATGATGCCGGTTTCACAAATTCTGAAGCTGGGCCGCGGTGCCGTTGTGGAACTAAACCGCAATGTCGGCGAAGACATCGAGGTTCACGCCAACAACCGCATGGTTGCCCATGGCGAGGTAGTTGTGGTTGAGGATCGGCTGGGTGTTAATTTGACTGATCTTATCAAACTGGTGGAAGTGCAGAAATCAATCGATGGCGACTAATAGCGACATTCTGCGAACGGCCAACCTGTTGGTCGAGCAATATGGCGAGATGGCCCCGGCCGGTGCCAAAATCAAGGCTGATCAGCTAGATGCCAACGGCGATGGAGCGGGACGGAAAATCTGGCTCAGAATTGCCCGGGCGACCGAGGATTTACTGGCTGAAAACCGGCCCTCAGCCAGCATCCTTCATTAAAATATATCAGGGCTTGAGAACCAAACTGTTGCCCCTGACCTCATACCCCGACAAACGCTCAAGGAAGCTCATGCCGAGTAATGAGCTATTCATCTCAGCACTGTTCACCGACGCCCGCACATCACGGACTTCAAGCGAGCCAATCGACATTCTGCCAAGCCGGACCGGGGCACCGAAGACGGTGCCATTTGCCGTCTGATAAGTCTTCGTAAATTTCAGAGTACCAGGGTCGAACCCCAGCCTTTTGGCATCGCCTGGGCTGATTACGACATCGCTTGCACCGGTATCAACTAGAAACGTAATCCAAGTTCCATCAACATCGGCTTTTACCACAAAATGTCCATTCGATGCTTTGCGAATAATGACATTGCCGCCCTCTTCTCTGGCTGTTGTCGGCAACAGCTCTCCAAGCAGGCGATTATAAACCTCCCTGGCCTCGTCCCGGAAACTATAAGCCGCAAACACCCCGAGGCCCAATACGACCCATATTGATGCGTAGCGGAAAAATGGCGTTTTCTTAAATCGCCTGCCGACCACGGCCGACCCGCCCAATACCGCAAGTAGCATCAAACTGTAGGTCAGATTGATCTGCGAATCGCGATCAGACAAACTGCCCGGAAATTCGACGGTGAGGAACAGGATCAAAGTGATCACTGCACCGGCTCCGACCAACCCCCAGACGATTGGAGGAATCTTCACTCAACGCTCCGCACATTCGAAAACACTGATTTGCGTTTGCAAAAACAATACACTCGAATTGGACGTCGTCGGCAGGGATTGGACATGACGGGCGATACGATTGTACCCGGCGCAATGGCGTTTTGCCGCCTGTTCCGCGATCAAAAACTTTCCGGCTGGATGCTCTATGGAGACTTCCTTTTCCGATCCCTGAACGGCACAGGCACCGACGGCAAGACATGACCCCAAGATCAACAGCTTAAGAGGTATTGGCCCTCGTGCCATGACTCAGTACCCACCCCCGGTCGGCGGCGTATCATTGTCGCTGGGGTTATAATATTCCTCTATTCCCTTGTAGACCGCCCGGGTCGCACCAACCAGAAGCATAAGAGCAGCGGCATTGAAGGCCAGTTCAAAAATTGACCAGCCTTCTGGAAAGGTGCGGAACCGCTCGATGTTGGAGACCTTGATGTCAAAAATCCACAGGAAAGCGAGCGCAATCAGTGATCCGCATACTAACGAGATCAGGCCCATCGTAAACTTTCCCGGCTGTTTCATTTTTTTGCGTAATCGCTGACAAAAACGGTCTTGTCAGATTCAAATTCAAACATGATCCGCAAGGTCTTCTTAACAAGGTCTTCATCAATGGTGTCGATTATGAGGCGATGCTGCCCCTGGCAATTTTCATCCAACCAATCCTCCACCTCGGACATTGCGCCAAAACACGTGTACAACACACCGAATGAGAGCTTCCTGCGCTCAGTTCCATCAAAACCAACCGCTTCCGATGATCGCCGTTCTTCAGGATAATTTTTATCTACAGGCATATGAATTCAACATGATTGGTTCGTTTGTTGGATTATAGAATGCCTCGTTTTGGAGCAAAAATCCAGAGTTCCTGCATAATTTACGACGTGCAGTTTTTGTCAACATACTGTGCGTCAGTAACATTTTGACATCAAAATGTGGTTTTTTGACATAATCTGGACACATTTATTTGCTATTTATTAACCTGTTAGAGTTTAAATTGGAAGATTTGGGAAAAAGATCATGTGGACCCGTAATCGCACAAAACTGATCAAGAACCTTAACGAAACCGCTCTGGGACTGATTGAAGAGGCCGAATACACCTCTCCTGAGCAGGCCCGCGAACTGGTAGAACTGGCCAGTACACTAGATCGCCTTCGGGTAACGATGTTGCAAGACCACAATCGGCCGACCGTCAGCACGTCGTATATCCGCATGCTACCGGCGAACTGCGCATAAGGGGACGTCTGCTCTAAGAGTTTGATTCTGGTTAACCCAACAACCTGAAGTCAGGGATAAACTGGCGTTCCATAGTGAACACCACCCTGAACCAAAGGATGTTACGTTGACCAAGAGCTTAATCGGACATAATTCCGCTGAAATTTCCTTAACTGTTGAAGTCAGGCTTTTTAACAGTCTGGCTAAATTTCTCCCCAAACAACAAGGTAATCCGGTCTTGGAGTTCCAGCCCGGAAGTACCATCGCCGACATTCTCAGGCGCATGGAAATTCCCGAATCAGCGGTTTTTCTGGCATTGTGTAATGGTCGCGATGTGACCCCCGGCCTGGATAGCGGCATATGCACCGACTACGAACTCGATGAAGGAGATGTCATCGCTCTTTCCGGCCCGATTCCCTATAGCTGGGGATATGGTGCACCAGTGGTTTAGAATCCGTTTTGTTCACAGACGGCACTGATTCTAATACAAAATGAGATAAACGCCCTAACGCTGGAGCCAGCGGCACACCCAAGGCGGCAATAACCCGCAAAAAAGCCCCTGAAAACCATTGGTTTTCAGGGGCTTGATTGGTACGCCCGACAGGATTCGAACCTGTGACATCCTGATTAAAAGTCAAGCGCTCTACCAACTGAGCTACGGGCGCCTAAGCTGCGCGGGAAGATAAGGTCGCGTACGGGAGGGGTCAATCTCTTTTTATGGCCTGTGGGGTATTCTTTTCAGTCGACGCCGATGTTCAGGATTTATTGTACTTGGCCTGCAACAAATCCTTGACGCGAGGCGATACAAAATGGCCCACATCGCCGCCCAATGCACCAATTTCCTTAACGAATCGAGACGCAATGAACTGGTGGGTTTCCGATGCAGTCAGAAACACCGTCTCAACATCGGGATTGAGCCGTCCGTTCATACTTGCCATCTGAAATTCATATTCAAAATCAGATACAGCCCTTAGACCACGTATAATAATGGAGGCTCCAACCTTCTCGACGAAATCCATTAACAATGTATCAAAAGGCAGCACCTCAACCCGTGAAGGCAATCCATTACCGCCCACCTCCAGCTCATCACGCAACATAGATACACGCTCTTCAAGACTGAACAGAGGGTCTTTGCCCGCATTTACGGCAACGGCGACGATAAGGCGGTCAACGATACCAGCAGCACGCCTGATCACATCCATATGACCGTCGGTTACCGGATCGAACGTTCCGGGATAGACTGCCGACCGTTCACTCATTGCTCATCCCCTTCATTACCCTCATTCCCAGCAACATCGACGACAGTTTCTTCTGCAGGCGATGACTGGGCTTCTTCACCTTCTTCACCTTCTTCACCTTCTTCACCTTCTGCGTTCTCATCGTCCTCGTCATCGACGTCTCTCAACCGACTGACGGATACCACACGCTCACCTTGAGAGGTGCTGAATATGCTGACGCCTCGACTGGAACGACCGACAACACTGACCTGATTAATCGGGCAGCGAATGATCTGACCACCATCTGAAACCAACACAATCTGGTCCGTATCGACCACCGTAAAGGCGGCAACAATACTGGACGATTTACCTTTGCCTCGGCCCAGTTCAATACCGGTTATGCCCTGACCACCACGACCGGCGATACGATATTCGTAAGCCGATGTACGCTTACCCATACCGTCTTCCGTCAGGGTGAGGATAAATTCACCTTCCTCCGCCATCTTCTGGAACTGCGGATCTTCAAGTTTCGCCGCCAGTTGCTGATCACGCTCTTTGTCTTCCGCTCGATCCTCGTATTCGCTTCCGGACAGTCTGCGGCTGGCATTTACGGCCTGAAGATATTCGTCTCTGAGCTCGGTGCTGACTTCAACGTGGCGAATAATCGACATGGCAATCACGCCATTGTCCTTGGCAAGCCTGATTCCGCGAACCCCGGTCGACGTCCGTCCGGAGAAGACCCGAACGTCGGTCACCGGGAAGCGGATGACTTTTCCGCCCGACGCCAACAGCAACACATCATCATCTTCCGTGCAGGTCCTGACCCGTACCAGTTTGTCACCCTCGGCAAGTTTCATGGCAATTTTGCCATTGGCTTTGACGTTGGTGAAATCCGATAGGGAATTACGGCGGACGTTTCCGGTCTCCGTGGCAAACATCACGAAAAGATCAGCCCAGCTGTCTTCGTCCTCCGGCAGCGGCATCAGTGTCGATATGGTCTCTCCCTCATCAAGGGGCAAAAGATTGATCAACGCCTTTCCACGGGCCTGAGGCGTGCCCAATGGCAGCCTGTACACCTTGGTCTTGTAGACCATGCCAGTGGACGAGAAGAACAGAACCGGCGTATGAGTGTTGACGATGAACACCTGTTCGACAAAATCCTCGTCGCGGGTCGCCATGCCGGACCGTCCCTTGCCGCCTCGGCGTTGGGCGCGATACGTCGACAGCGGCACACGTTTGATATAACCCGCCCCCGTCACCGTCACGACCATGTCCTCGCGCTGGATCAGGTCTTCGATATCGTGTTCGAATTCACTTTCGATGATCGTCGAACGTCGGTCAGTGGCAAATTGCTCACGAATCTCCATGAGTTCCGTCCGCAGGATGGAATAAAGCTTTTCGCGAGACCCCAAGATCGAGAGATATTCGGTGATCTGGTCGCCGAGAACTTTGAGGTCGTTACCAATTTTATCACGTTCCAGACCCGTCAACCGGTGCAAACGGAGTTCCAGAATTGCCCGGGCCTGGGCTTCGGACAGATTGTATTTACCGTCAACAACCCCGCGACCCGGTTCGTCCAGCAACTGGATCATGGCTTCCACATCTGAGGCGGGCCAGTCGCGCTCCATCAACTGGACACGGGCCGTTTGTGGATCAGGTGCTGCACGAATAAGGGCAATGACCTCGTCAATATTGGCGACGGCGACGGCCAAACCGGCCAACACGTGGGCCTTGTCACGGGCCTTGCCTAATTCGAAGATCGTCCGCCGACGAATGACTTCTTCGCGAAACTTCACGAAGGCGACGATAATTTCGCGCAAATTCATCAGTTTGGGCTGACCACCGTCGAGGGCCAGCATATTGACGCCGAAACTGGTCTGTAGCGGGGTAAAGCGGAACAACTGGGCCAGCACGACATCCTGTTCGGCGTCACGCTTCAGTTCGATCACAACCCGAACGCCGTCCCGATCCGATTCGTCACGGAGATCGGAAATGCCTTCGATTTTTTTGTCCCGCACGGCTTCCGCCATGATTTCCAGCATACGGGATTTGTTAACCTGATACGGAACTTCGTGAACGATGATGGCAAAACGGTCTTTGCGAATCTCCTCAACCGACGTACGCCCCCGCATCACGACGGAGCCGCGGCCTGTGTGAAGGGCCTTCAATATGCCCTGACGGCCCAGAATCAGCCCTCCGGTGGGGAAATCAGGCCCCTGCACGTAATTTTCGATGATCTCTTCAATGGTAATGTCGGGATTATCGACATAGGCACAACAGGCGTCGACAACCTCACCCAGGTTGTGAGGCGGGATGTTGGTCGCCATACCGACCGCGATGCCGCCCGCACCATTAACCAGCAAGTTCGGGTAACCGGCGGGCAGAACCACGGGTTCGCTGAACGATTCGTCATAGTTGGGACGGAAATCGACGGTTTCCTTGTCGATATCTTCGAGCAGCGTATGCGCCGATTTGGCCAGACGCGCTTCGGTGTACCGCATGGCGGCCGCCTTGTCGCCGTCCATGGAGCCAAAGTTCCCCTGCCCGTCGATCAATGGCAGGCGCATGGCAAAATCCTGTGCCATACGCACCATCGCGTCATAAATCGACTGGTCACCATGGGGGTGATATTTACCCATGACGTCACCAACGATACGTGCAGATTTGCGGTACGGCTTGTTATATTCGTAGCCGCTTTCCTTCATCGCGTAGAGAACCCGGCGGTGAACCGGCTTCAATCCATCACGAACATCAGGCAGCGCACGAGACACGATCACGCTCATTGCGTAATCGAGATATGACGTGCGCATTTCGTCTTCGATGGAAACCGGTGTGATATCAGAATCAGGAGCCCCAGCGGGCCCCGTGTCGGAAGGAGTTGTCAAAGGATTTTACCGAGTAATTTCAAAGGTTTATAAAATAATAAAACGACAGGGAAAAGCCCCCTGCCGACCCTTGTAAATCTAACAGTTTTTGCCCCTGCACACAACTACACGGATCGTCTGAAAATCACCGTTACCTAAGATGCCAATCGACGTTAAATATTAGCTTTTCCCGGATTATGAACCAGTCGAAACCAGACAACGGCTGCAAAAGCGATACACATGGGCAAGGTCACAGCGGCGTTGACTGCCGACCACCCGAAGGTGTCCTGCAAGGCGCCCGACGAGAAGCTGGCGATCGCCACTGTTCCAAACACGATAAAGTCGTTAACGGCCTGGACTTTCGATTTTTCCTCGGGGCGATAAGCCTCGGTCAAAAGTGTCGTTCCCCCAACAAACATAAAATTCCAACCCAGTCCGAGCAGCACCAATCCACCCCAGAAATTGTAGAAATCGATCCCCATCAGGTTGACGGCCATACATCCGGCATTCAGCAAGGTACCGGTGATGATAATTTGTAGCACACCAAACTTTTTGATCAGGTGTCCGGTAAAAAAACTGGGAGCAAACATGGCGAGTGCATGCCACTGGATCACCGTCGCCGTATCGGAGAAATCAAATCCACAGAACGCCATGGCCAGAGGCGTCGCCGTCATGACAAGGGTCATAACGGCATACCCAAACATGGCCGAGACGACGGCAACAATAAACACCGGCTGGCGCACAATTACCCGAAGCGGTCTGCCCCGCACCGAAATCCCCACATTTGCCGGTTTGGGGATAGAAATCCCCTGAAGAATGAAGATGGTCGCAATGCTCAAGCCGATAATGACGACATATCCACCGACGAACAGAATCGGTTCGAACGCATCAATGCTCCATTTTGCCAGTTGCGGCCCGGCAATAGCCGCAAACACGCCACCGGCCATAACATAGGAAATCGCCTTGGCCTTGAACTCATCCGACGCGGTATCTGCTGCGGCAAAGCGATAATACTGCCAGAACGCGTTGTGTGACCCGAGCATTGCGCTGGCGGCAGCAAACAGCCAGAAATCGCCTTCATATATGGCGTATGATGCCAGCGCCGCGCCGCAAACACCTATAATTTGCCCAAGGGTAAAGCCAATCTTCCGACCAACGCGCCCCATTAACAGGGATGCCGGAATGGTCGTCAGCATCGTTGCCGTGAACTGAAGTGCCAATGGCAATGTCGCCAGCGATTTGTCATCGGCCAGCATCTGACCGGCCAGCGCTGAAATCGTGATCACCAGCGAGGCGCCCGTCATGGACATGGCCTGACAGATTGACAGAACCAGTACGTTACGTTTTACAGCCGCGCTCGCGCCGGCGGTCTGGGAAGAGGTATTGGTCATGGATAAGCTCGCGAGATAGGTGTCGGCCAGAAGCAGCCAACCTATATCACAGCCTTACGACGGGACAAGCGATGTAATGTATCAGGACAATCCTAGAACGGGATCTCATCGTCCAAATCACTGCCACCGGCACCACCGCCTGAGCTGCCTCCACCGCCGCTGCTGCCGTTGTCAGCGCTGCCCCAATCGGGACCACTGTCGCCGCCGGACGACCCGCCATCAAAACCGCCGCCTCCGCCGCCGCCTTCGCCACGACCATCAAGCATCGTCAACGTGCCGTTGAAGCCCTGAAGAACGATTTCAGTGGTGTATTTCTCAACACCATCATTTCCCGTCCATTTACGGGTCTGGAGTGATCCCTCCAGATAAATTTTTGAGCCCTTTTTAAGGAACCGTTCGGCAATGCCGGCAAGTCCTTCGGAAAATACAACAACGCGGTGCCATTCCGTTTTTTCGCGGCGCTCGCCCGACTGTTTGTCTTTCCACGATTCCGACGTGGCGACAGAAAGGTTGGCGATTTTGGCGCCACTTTGGGTAAAACGGATTTCGGGATCGCGTCCCAAGTTACCGACAAGAATTACTTTGTTGACTGAACCTGCCATCTGTCTCCCTTTGGTCCCCCTGCTGAGGCCCTCTGCTAAAAAACTCAATCGCACCTTACAACCTAGCTCTCAACGGTTCCAGTCCGTGAACAGCTCAAATCAGTGGATAACTCAACTTTGTTGGGTTGGCGGGGTTGTCCGGGATTTTTCGATAAACTGGCGCACGGACTCAAGAATCGATTCATCATCCTCATCCAGCTTGACCAACGCCAGCACCCCGACCTCGACCAGTGCCATGCCCCATACATACTGGTTAACGCCCTGCCCCTGAAACTGTTCAAGTGCTGCGGATAAAATGACATCCGCCTTGTCGAAATCAGCGTCCATATCACCGCTCATAATGTCTCCCTTCTTCAAACAAACAAATAAAGGGCGCTACGAGATCGGCTTCCCGTAGCGCCAAGTCCTGAGACCTGATTTACGATGGCGGCTGGGTGGGGATCAAGCCCGCAGCATAACTTATGGCGAACAATACGGCCATTATGCCCAGAATACCTGCCGTCCACAGATAGGTCTTCTTATCATCCTGTGTCATATCCGTCTCCTTTTCCTAAGAGCCGCGCGGCAAGATAGGTGTAGAGACGTCTCAAGACTCGGGAGTATAGCATGATTTGAGTCAAATTTCGAGAGGATGGCAAAATCACTGAATTCTCGGTGTTTCTCCTATTAATTCAGCCCAGACCCCACGCAAAACCTTTACCTGAGCAACAATCCGCATTATCTCTGATCGTTTCTGAATGGTGGAGGATCAACGTTGGTTTCGACAGGCAAGATTGTTGTGCGAGGCGCGCGCGAACACAATTTAAAGAATATCAACGTGGAAATTCCCCGCGACAGCCTGTCTGTCATCACCGGCCTCAGCGGTTCGGGGAAATCCTCGCTTGCCTTTGATACGATCTACGCCGAAGGCCAACGACGTTATGTCGAAAGTTTGTCCGCCTACGCCCGACAATTTCTAGAGCTGATGCAAAAACCCGATATGGACTCCATCGAGGGCCTGTCACCCGCGATTTCCATCGAGCAGAAGACAACATCCAGAAATCCACGCTCGACGGTCGGTACGGTCACGGAAATATATGATTACATGCGCCTGCTGTTTGCCCGCACCGGTGTCCCCCATTCTCCCGCGACCGGACTCCCCATCGAAAGTCAGACCGTCAGCCAAATGGTTGACCGGGTGATGACGATGGACGAAGGAACACGCCTGCTGTTGTTGGCCCCTATCGTCCGCGGGCGCAAAGGTGAATACCGCAAGGAATTGCAGGACCTCGCCCGGCGCGGCTTTCAACGGGTTCGCATCGATGGTGAATTGTACGATATCGAGGACGCTCCGACGCTCGACAAAAAGTTCAAACACGATATCGAGGTTGTCGTCGACCGGGTTATTGTAAAAGAAGGCATCGGGCAGCGCCTCGCCGACAGCTTTGAGACCGCCCTCAGTCTGGCCGACGGCATCGCTTTTGTCGACGATGCCAGTCGCAAACCCGAGGGCGACAAAAAGCCGATAAAAAAAACCGGCATCAAGGATCATGTTCCGGAGGGCCGGACCGTGTTTTCCGCCAAGTTCGCCTGTCCGGTATCGGGGTTCACCATTGACGAGATTGAACCGCGACTGTTTTCTTTCAACAATCCCTTCGGCGCCTGTCCAGCATGTGACGGATTGGGCACGGAAATGTATTTCGACGCCGAATTGGTTGTTCCCAACGAGACCCTATCGCTTCATCAGGGGGCTCTTGCGCCCTGGGCAAATTCATCGTCCAAATATTACGGCCAGACGCTTGAATGTCTGGCGGCACATTACAGTTTTGAGCTGACGGCACCGTGGTCAAAGCTCTCGAAAAAGCATCGCGAGATCGTGCTGTTTGGATCGGGACGTGAAGATGTCACCATGCGCTACCACGATGGTTCCAAGGCCTACGAAATCACCAAACCCTTCGAGGGCGTCATTCCCAATATGGAGCGGCGCTGGCGGGAAACCGATTCAAACTGGGTACGTGATGAGCTGTCGCGTTATCAGACGGTTACCAAGTGTTCGACCTGCAAAGGCTATCGCCTAAAACCGGAGGCCCTGGCCGTCAAGATTGCTGGATTACATGTCGGTCAGGTCGTCGAGATGTCGATTGATGAAGCCCGCGACTGGTTCACCAAACTTGACGACAAATTGACAAAAAAACAAAGTCAGATTGCGTATCGAATTTTACGTGAAATCAATGAACGGCTGAACTTCCTGTCAAACGTCGGGCTTGAATACCTGACCCTCAGCCGTTCGTCCGGCACCCTGTCCGGCGGTGAAAGCCAGCGTATCCGCCTGGCATCCCAGATCGGATCCGGATTAACGGGCGTTTTATACGTTTTGGATGAGCCTTCCATCGGCCTGCACCAGCGTGACAATGCCAGACTGCTGGAAACCCTGAAGCGGCTGCGTGATCTCGGCAATACAGTGATCGTTGTTGAGCACGATGAAGACGCCATCCGGATTGCCGACTATCTGGTCGATATCGGTCCCGGCGCAGGCATTCACGGCGGCCAGATAATTGCCCATGGCACGCCGGAAGATGTCATGGCGACACCCGAAAGTCTGACGGGACAGTATCTGACCGGCATGCGCCAGATTGAGATTCCGAAATCTCGGCGAAAACACAAACGCAGCCATCATCTGACCCTGAAAGGTGCACGGGCCCACAACTTACAGAACGTTGACGTCAAATTTCCGCTCGGCACCTTTACCTGCATCACCGGCGTCTCCGGCGGCGGCAAATCAAGTCTGGTCGTCGAGACGCTCTACAAAGCGCTGGCGCGTCGGCTGCACAATGCGCGTCTGCATCCGGGCGAGCATGACAAGCTCGAAGGGGTTGAACTGATCGACAAGATCGTTGATATCGACCAGTCCCCCATCGGACGGACGCCGCGCTCCAACCCAGCCACCTACACCGGCGCCTTCACCCCGATCCGTGACTGGTTCGCGGCCTTACCTGAAGCCAAGACCCGGGGGTACAAACCGGGACGCTTCTCGTTCAACGTCAAGGGTGGGCGCTGTGAAGCATGCCAGGGAGATGGCGTCATCAAGATCGAAATGCACTTCCTGCCCGATGTCTACGTGCAGTGCGATGTGTGTAAGGGGCAGCGCTACAACCGCGAAACCCTGGAAGTCCGGTTCCGTGACAAATCGATCGCCCAAGTGCTCGACATGACCGTTGAGGAAGCCTCAGACTTCTTCAAGGCGGTGCCGACGATCCGTGATAAAATGGAAACCCTGAAACGCGTCGGGCTTGGTTATATCCATCTCGGGCAGCAGGCGACGACGCTATCAGGTGGTGAGGCGCAGCGCGTCAAACTGGCCAAGGAACTGAGCCGCCGGGCAACGGGAAAGACCATTTACATCCTGGATGAACCGACAACAGGGCTGCATTTCGAAGACGTCAAAAAGCTTCTGGAAGTGCTTCATGCCTTGGTTGAACAGGGCAATACAGTGATCGTCATTGAGCATAACCTTGAAGTCATCAAGACGGCCGACTGGATCATTGATCTGGGCCCCGGTGGTGGTACCAAGGGCGGGCGGATTGTCGCCGAAGGCACGCCGGAAGACGTCGCTTTGGTGGAAGACAGCTACACCGGTCAGTATCTGGCACCCTATCTGGGCGTTAAGACCGGAACGAAAAAAAGCGCTTAGGGATACCCAGCAATGCCTCCGATCATCCGACGCCCTGACGTCACGCCTGAATATCTCAACAAACGGGCAAATGGTTCATTAATTGGCTGGATGGGGATCACCATTCTCTCGGTCGAAGACGGGCACCTTACGGCCAGCATGGCGGTTACGTCCAACCATATGGCGCCGAACGGATTTTTGCACGCGGCGTCCGTGGTGGCGCTGGCCGACTCTTCGTGTGGCAATGCAACCATTGCCCACCTTCCGGATGGTGCCGAAAACTTCACCACCGTGGAACTGAAAAGCAATCATCTGGGGACGGCGCGCGACGGAACGCTTCATTGCACCGCCACACCTCAGCACCTGGGACGCACGACTCAGGTTTGGGATGCCACTGTCACTCATGTGGAGTCACAAAAAACCATCGCGCTATTTCGCTGTACACAAATGATCCTGTGGCCGCGTTCGTTATAACCCTCTTTCCCTTATGCGGCCTCATCGTGTAGGCTCGAAACAGCAGTTAATGAGGACACTATGCCAGCAGATATCAAAGACACCCTGATAAAAATTCTCGTCTTTTCCTTCGTCATCGGGGTTTTACTCAGCTTTTTCGAAATTAATCCCAAAGAGTTGTTGGCCAATTTCGGCGACACAGTTCAGGAAATTTTCTCAATCGTTGCCCGCATCATTGAATGGGCGGTGAAGTATATCCTGTTGGGTGCTGTGGTCGTCATTCCGATCTGGTTCATCTTCTTCTTACTCGGCAAAGCGAAGAAGAAATAACTCTCGGCTCAGCAGGGTTTGACCTTCCCCTGATGGGCAGGAATATGCTTCCACCATGCAACATAAAAGACTCTTATACATCGCTTTTATCTGCCTCTGTTTGCTGGCTGTTGGCGGCGGCGCGCAGTTACGTCACTGGTTGCACCCTGAAGATGCGCCGACAGGAAATTCACTGTTCGCTAATTTGGGGAAATCGATCAAGGGCGCCGTTCGCTCACACCTTGGCGTTGACGCTGCTGATGCGAATGACGTCAAATTGATCAAACGCGGTCGCTCGATTTATGCTGACTATTGCGGGTCCTGCCACGGCAGAAACCTGGAAGGGCAGGCCAAGTGGCGGACGCGAACCCCGGATGGCACACTGCCAGCGCCACCGCATGACGCCAGCGGCCATACCTGGCACCATCCCGATCAACTGCTCTTTGATTATACAAAAAAAGGCGGCCAAGCCCTGGCTCCGGCTGGGTTTAAAAGCGCCATGCCGGCATTTGGCAACCAACTCAATGACGGTGATATCTGGGCCGTACTGTCGTTCATCAAAAGCAGGTGGCCGGATGATGTTCAGGCCCGCCAATTAAGCCTCAATCCGAAAGATTAGGCGGCGTCCTCTATCCCGAACACTCGCGCACCGAACGCCGGATAGGTTTTGGCGATTTCCGCACCAATGCTGGTACGCAACAGGTTTAGATGATTCTCAGTCGGCTCTGGTGACACGGGAACCTGATCCGGGATGTCGAATTCAAATCCCGTATTGTCGAGAACCTCTTCAAGCGTATGACCGGGATGCACGGACTCAAGCCGAAACCGTCCTCTGTCGGCGTGAAAAGACATCAAACAAAGTTCGGTGACCAGTGCCTTCGGGCCACCCGGCCTATAGACGCCCGGATCACTTGTTCCCGGCGCACTGATGAAGTCGACAGCCTCAACAAATACCCTGCGGGTGTGTTCAGGACGAAACAGAATGACCTTGGGGATGACAAAATACATATGGGCCGAGCCGAATGAGCCGGAAAAACGGCGCTCGGTTTCAGGATAGGGGCCGGTGCCGACCAGGTTGATGTTGGCACCGCCGTCAATCTGCACGCCGCCTAAGAAAAAAGCGTCAATACGCCCCTGCCCCGCTGCGTCAAACAGTTCGCGCCCGCCGTCAGTAAAGGGATTATTGGCGTCGCCATGAATGATCGATACCCGCAACCGGCCGTTTGTTCGGGCCTGGGTTAGCAAGGCTGCGGCGCCGGGGATCGGTGAGGCCGCGCCGACGGCGACATGTTTTACACCAGGGTCATCCAGTAGCCCGGCCACGGTAGCGATCAGAAATTCTTCCTTGCGATAGTTCATTCGGCGGCTTCTGCAATCGGCCGAATGCCCTCGGCGGACAGATACTCGGAAAAACCCTGCTGCGTTTTCGCCATCTGGGCGTAGGTCCGGATCGCCGCATCATCGCGCCCGTAACAATCCACCAACCCCAATGGTTTGGCCCCAGATGGGGCTTCAGCAACTGCGGAAATATAGAGATTAGGCAGGGTCCCAGCGGCCGTCGCTTCCGAGGCCAGTAAATCATCGTCGGTAATCCGCTCAACCGTAACCAGCGTCTCTTTTGCGGCATGGGCAAGCGTCATCAATTCCCGGCGTTTGCCAATCCAGACGTTGCCGGATCGATCTCCCAATGGGCTGTGGATGAGGGCGAATTCAGGCTGAATTGCCGGAACCAGGGCAATCGGCCCATTGCCCTGCCCGAGCGGGTCATCAACCACTTTCCAATCATCGCGGTGATTGAGAACGTCGGAACCAATCAGTCCGCTCAGAGGCATAAACGGCACGCCTTTTTCCGAGGCCTGCAAAGCCGTGTGAACCGCAGGGCAGGTGGAATCCGTCATGGAAATCCGGCGCTCCTGAACGGCAGCCGTGAACCGTGGTGCCGGGCCGTTTTCGCCCAGACTAACCGCCGCCGCCTCAACAGACCGCACGCAGCCCGCGCCGATCAGCAGGTCGACGGCCATGCCGCCGATGGGAACACAGATCACATCAAGATCACGTGCATTCCGCCTGATCAGGGCGCGCACGAGGTCCATGGGCACGTAACTATATTCTGGTGGTAGGCCAATGAATGCCCCATCAGGAACTCGGTCGGCCAGCCCAACGACTGTTTCAATGGTTGTCATACCCTGATGATACGCTGCTGTTTAAACTACGCCAAGAGGCAGTCTTCTGCGATGTAGACTCAGCTGCCGGTATCGATGGATTGCCAGTAGTTGGTATTCATGTCTAGCATCAGCGAATCCTGTTTGATTTCCAGGCACGAGCGCATGTTAAAGTAACGCCCGACACCAACCCGAAACTTGCAGGCCCCATACATTTCCAACGCTTTCTGAACACCTGTCCTGGACGGGTCCACCCGACCTTCACCAACGACATCAGTCCAAAGGCTTTCACGGGCTGCCGTCTCCATACGCCCGGTCAGTGGCGTCGCGTTGACGATGCGGTTGATAATACGAATGGCGACGGGTTTTGGCGCGTCACCGGCCATCCATCGATCAGCCTTACTCCGTAAACTATCCGTCACAAAAGCCAGTTCCCGTTCGCTTATCGGGTCCAGGTCACCGGCGACCGGAACGGGGACCAGCGAGACGCCTTCCGCAACGGAAATTTCTACTTTTTCAGCACCAAGGGCAGAAAGGGTTTCTTGATCCAGTTCGACTTTCACAGCCGTAAAACTTCGCTCAGCCGTTACCTTGACATAATCGCCAGCCGGAACGGACCAGGTCCGGCCGTCGGATGCGCTCAAATGAAGTTTGACACCATCATGGTTAAAGATCGTATAGGCATCACCGGGGTTCGGATCGTCGCGCTTCTTTTGCAGACAGAAGCTGGCCAGTTCGACGGAACACCTGCCCTCTTCACAATTCATCGGTAATGGATCAATAGCTGCACTGACACCAAGGATTTGCGGCGCGGCGACAGCGGTTCCAGTTGCGCCCGACATGACGGCAACGGATAACGGGATAATTAATGCAATAAGTGTACGCATGACGACCTCCCTACCATCACAAAACAGAACGGGAGCCTGATGCTATTTGCCGACCGGGCCCCTTGCTTCAGTCAAAATGCCTGTCACTATGGTGCCACGACCCTGAAAACCGGTCAACTGTCACCTCGTCAGGATCCATCCGATTTCTCCAGACCTTTGCAGCCCCGGGTATCCGTATTTTTGAAATTTGCCCCCCGAATATCGGCATCCGTGAAATCCGCATCCATGATCAGCGAGCCGTAAAAATCCACGTCGCGTAGGTCCGCATTTCTGAAGTCTACGGCTTCCAAATCGGTATTGCGCATGACTGCTCCGTTGAGCATCGCACCGCATAATTTGGCGTGAGACAGGTTGGTTCGCCATTCCCCCCCGCCGGCGCGGGCCGAGACGTTAACTTCGCTGAACACCGCACCGACCAAATTGGCCAGGGTCAGGTTGGCGCGTTCCAGTTTCGCTCCCCGCAGGTCGGCTCGGGCCAGGACAGCACCACGCAAATCCGCAAACGACAGGTCAGTCATCAGCAGCTCGGCCTTTTTCAGCTTGGCCTCCTTGAGCACACAATAAGACAGGTTTCCCGCCGACAGATTGGCACCATCCAGGTTGATCCGTGTCAGGTCATGGGCCGAAAGGTCAGCCCGCATGCCCTTCTTGCCGTTACTCATGACCCAGTCACGATGGCTGGTCAGGATTTGCTGCAAGGAGTGATCCAGATCATCCAGGCCCTTGGGCAGTTTTGCATCTCCCATGCGGGCCTTTGAAAAATCAACATTATCAATCATCGCGCCAATCAGATCAGCACCCGACAGGTCCGCATTATCGAGAATCGTATTGGTAAATATTGCGCCGCTGAAGATTGCTCCGCTCAACGTGGCATCGGTGAAATCCGCGCCTTCCAGGTCGCAACCGGTCAGGTTGGACAGGGATAGGTTAGCGCGTGCAAATTTTGCGTTTTTTAGAATGCAGTCCGTCAGGTCGGTCTGCACGATGACCGAATCCGACACTTTCACATTGGTCATGTTGGCGCGCTTCATGGTCGCCTTCTCCATGCCCGCAGTTGCGTCATCGTGAACAACGGCGACCAGATCACCACCCTTGGATTCCGGTTTCAATAACACGCCGTCGCGCATATCGGCGTCAATCAGCGAGGCATCGCTCAGGTTTGCCCCGGCAAGACAGGCGCCCCGCATATCCGCTCGGTCAAGATTAGCCCCTTCCATCGACGCAAATCTGAGGTCAGCCGCAAACAGGTTTGCATCAGAAAGTTTGATGCCGCGAAAATCACAATGACACAGCAATGTGCCGACCATCTCGACACGTGAAAGATTACGACCCGAAAAATCGAGATATGACAGATCATGCATTCCCAGATTGGCGAGCCCACCACCCATACGGCCGACAACATAATCCTCGTGCCGGTCGAGAATCTCGTCCAGTTCGTGCTGGGAAATCTTCTTCCACGGTTTTTCGCCGTCAAGCGAGTCCTGAAGGCTCATTGCGCTGTCCTGATTGTGTCGTAGTCGTTCATAGTATTATCCATGAGACCAGAATATGCAGGGTTTCGTGAATATATCATTTACCCGCTTATATGATCATTTGGCATTGCGAGATGTGGTCTTCATCACTATGTTCCGGCGGCTTGGTGGGCGGCTCTTAGCATATGAGACCATTTTGGTAGCACGTGTTTCAACCTGACCCCTACGATCATGTATATCAGGACAATATCGAATGTCGAACCCGAAACACGTGCATGTGGTTGGCGGCGGATTAGCCGGAAGTGAGGCCGCGTGGCAGATCGCGTCCAGAAACGTGCCCGTCATTCTTCATGAAATGCGCCCAGTGCGAAGTACGGACGCCCATCACACGGATGGTCTTGCCGAGCTTGTGTGCTCCAATTCGCTGCGATCTGATGATCACGACTACAATGCCGTCGGCCTGCTGCATGAAGAAATGCGACGCTTGAATTCACTGATCATCTCAGCCGCCGATACTCATCGGGTTCCCGCTGGTTCGGCCCTTGCCGTTGACCGCGATGCTTTCAGTGCTGAAATCACCAAACGCCTGGAAGATCACCCGCTGGTTAGCATTGAACGTAATGAAGTCAGTGGCCTGCCGCCGGAAGATTGGGATAATGTTATTGTCGCCACCGGTCCCCTGACTTCCCCGGCATTGGCTGCCGCCATCGTTGATTTGACGAGCGAAGACTCACTGGCATTTTTTGATGCGATCGCGCCGATTATCTACAAGGAAAGCATCGACTTTTCCAAAGCCTGGTTTCAGTCTCGCTACGACAAAGGCGATGGCGCTGATTACATCAACTGCGCCATGAGCAGTGATCAGTACGAGGCGTTTATCAGCGAACTTATCAATGGTGAAAAAACCGAGTTCAAGGAATGGGAAGAAAACACGCCCTACTTTGAAGGCTGCCTGCCCATCGAAGTGATGGCGTCGCGAGGTGTCGAGACACTCGCCTATGGCCCGCTGAAACCCGTCGGCCTGACCAATCCCAATAACCCCGTTCGCAATCGTGCCGTCATTCAGTTGCGCCAGGACAATGCCCTGGGGACGCTCTACAACATGGTCGGCTTCCAGACCAAACTGACTTATGCGGAACAGAAACGCATTTTCAGAACCATACCTGGGTTAGAGAGCGCCGAGTTTGCCAGACTGGGGGGATTGCACCGCAATACCTTCCTCAATAGCCCAAAATTGCTGGACGATACCCTGCGCCTGAAATCCATGCCGCGCCTGCGGTTTGCCGGTCAGATAACCGGTTGCGAAGGTTACGTGGAAAGTGCCGCAGTTGGTCTGATGACCGGCCTGTTTGCCGCCGCCGATCGTCTGGAACGCCCCTGCTCAAAACCACCGCAAACCACCGCCCTGGGCGCCATTCTCGGTCATATCTCTGGCGGCGCGATGGCCGACACCTACCAGCCCATGAACGTCAATTTTGGTCTGTTCCCTCCTCTCGACACCGACCATCTTCCCAAAAAGGAACGCCCACGCGGACGTGACCGCAAAAAAGTGGTCAGCGAACGCGCACTTAACGATCTGGCGGCTTGGATCGCAGCTCAAACCGATTGAGTCGCAATCGCTGCGTTTTTATAACTTCCTCCTGTGGTCTCGCCCTGGGGACGAAACGCCATAACCGAGCGCCTGTAGGTCAGCGTTTGGGACAGCACCCCAAAAACCACGGGAAGACTGAACGACTGCGCCATCAAGGCCCACGGAAATGCATCCAACTCACCGACTTGATAAACCGTCACGGTCAAAACTAGGGCCGTGTTAAAACTGCCGACAAGCAACGCCAAAACAACCGCCCTTAGCAAAATTCCGTGGGAAAGTGCGGTCGATAGAAACCGTTCCTCCTGAGGAGAGGATACCAGCCCGGTGTGAACATCCTTAACCGCACGGCGGATGGCCAGGATTTGCGAAAGCGTAACCACAACGAAGGGTGTCACAAAGACAAGCGCAAGAGGCAGTACCTGCAGTTTTTCAGGCCCGAAAATTGCCGCCGCCTGATTAACTAGCGCCAGCACAGACCCAAGACCAACTGCAACAACTGCCGCCCGAAATAGAATCATCCTGTACTGAGATGGCCATGAGCTTGGCATCAAGGGCTGCGTTGTTGTCATGACAAGGGAGTTTTCATCTGTGGTCATGGGCTTCTCTTTCAGGAAACAAAATGAACGTGAGGCTTAGGCTGGATGACAAGTTCAGCCTGCATTTATCATTTAAGTGTATATACACTTAAATTTTTATTGTCAAACCGGACACGGTGTCAACTTGCGATTCGTTCCGATTCGTCAATTTTCCAGAAAATTGCACCCGCCCCTCTCCCGATCCCGCCAGCGGCGGATCACCTGATGGCGACCTCTAAAAAATCTGGAGAAAGGAGATCTGATTTTCTTCGCCCCGCACCGATTTGTCTATAAGTATTTGTTTTAGTTATTTTTTTTAAAAATACCCCTCCTCTAAACTCGTTTTCAAGCGCCCAATTTGTCGCCCTGAAACGGCCATAAATCCTGGTTATTCTGGACCTCTTAGACAGCAAACTCCGACAGGGTGTCGGCAATCAGGGAAAGGTCGTAAAATCAGGTATGGATCGAGGACAGCGTTCCAGACCACATTCTGGGGAGGGGGGCCGGATTTTGCCGGACCTGAAGGGCTGCGCGAAATTCATCTCTACCGTTCTGCTTTTTCTGATACTTGCCATTCCGGCCAACGCTCAGAAACTGACTCCATCCCAGCAGCTCTTCCAGGCCGTCGAGGTCAATGACATCGGCGCGGTTAAAAAGGCCATCACTGCGGGCGCTAACCTGAACGCACGCAATGCCGATGGCATGACCGCTGCTGACCTTGCGGTCGACAAGGGGCATTTCATTATCGCCCACTTCCTATTGTCTGAACGCAGTGCGCGTAAAACGGCCAAACGAAAAACCGTTCCTCTGAAGGCCATGGATCTGACAAAAAGACCGAGGCCGCAAAAAAAGCCGGTCAACACCAAGCGGGCGGCGACAAAGAAATCGGCTAAAAAGGCTCGGATCTCCCAGCCGTTGCCACCGCGGAAACTTCAGAACCCGCGCCCCAAACGCACGATTATGGCGAAACAAGATCGTTTTGAGATGCCGCCGCGCAAACCTCAAGCCCCGATCACCGGCGAGGTCGCCATCGCGGCTGGACCCGGCGTCGACCAACCGGACGGCAGCGCCCCCCCTGTAGGCATCTCCGCTGAAATGCCCCGGATTGCGGAGAAGAACGGCACCGGGACAGACAAGAAACCTCGGCCCACAGCCGATAAAACGCTGGGCCCGGTCGGGTCATTTTTCCAGTCGCTGGTTGATCTGGTAACACCCGACGATCCGGCTAAACCTGGTGGCAAAAAAGAGCCGAACCAGATGGCCGACACGACCGGCGAAGAAAACCCTGACAAACATCTGGCTCGCGAACTGGAGACTGACCCAGAAGTTCCGGTGGACGGTTCCGCCGCTGACCTCTCCGAGGTCGAGGAAATTACGGAGGTCGTGGAGGTCACGAATGATCCTCCGGGCAACGAATCCGGTGTCACCGCACCTGAAAACGAGGCTTCCTTTCTGGAACAATTGATGGAGGACGGCCCGTCTGACGAAAACCTTGACCCGGCTGATGCCTCCAGCGCCGCCAGAACCTTTGGCCGGATCAAGAGCCTGCTGTCAGCGGACACACCGAAAGAGGACGAGTTCGGCCTGCCCATTATCGAAGACCCGGTAACAGAACCCTCAGACACTGTTGACTCCGTGCTTGAACAGCTAAGCGATGACCCCAATCTTGACGACTCACCCGGGCCAGAGACCGGCCCGCTGCCAGAACCGATCACCGATGAAGACCGGGTTGAGCCGCGTACCCTTGTATCCGATGCCCTGCGTAACCGCCTGAAGCGTCTTGGCGATGCAGTGTCGAGAGACGTGCAGGTAGACACCAATGCCATTCTTGATGCCGGGCGCAGAAAATACGCACATACCGTCCCCCGCGACCCGCTCGAACCCACCAGAGAACGCAGCGATATCGCCGCGGAAAAAATGATGGTGGAGGGCAAAAAACTTAAACCGCGAAAAACGCCTGCTATCCGGTTTAACGAGCGCATTGAAAAGATCCGCCGGATGGAAGATGCGCGGGAGAATTCACACGGCCTGCCGCCCAAAAAGTCGGCCGTCACGAAACCCAAAACCTCTGCCTCCCCGATCACCGAACAAGAACCGTCGACGGTTGATCGCATGATCGGGTTCTTCACCGGGAAGGACCGCAAACCCGTCATTGCCCCGGATACCAAAACGACCCTCAAGGATATCCCTGGCTACCGGAAAGCTCCGGATAACGGTGAAGACATCCCGGACGATCCCGATCAACCCGATATCGCCAACCTGGATACCTTTGATCAAACCGATGAAACCAGACCGGTCAGCACACCGGCCCCGACGCAGGTTCGGGGCGATATTCCACCGCAGTTCCTTGAACGATTGTCTGTCCTGTTCACTGAAGAGGGACAGACTCTGGAACAGGGCTGGCAGGCCCAGACAAGTATTACCGATGGCACGCCCGTGGCGGAGGGAGGACCGGAACCTCTAGAAGAGTCGGCCTGGACGACAACATCTAAACTGAACGTTGGCGTAGGGCGGCCCATGGCCGTCATCAAAGTGACGAAATCCGAAATTCCAACAGAAGAAGTGGAGGTTCTGAAGACTCCGGACGGCGCGACCGGCAAACGCCGGAAGATGGCCAGCGCCCCCTACAGCGATCCCTTGAAATCGCCGATGACTAAAAAAGAGGAACGGAAAAAGGCCTTCTTTTCGCGCCTGACCCAATTGTTCCAACCCAAGGACAGGGATAACTTGCCCCGTGAATCCCTTCTCTTGGAGCAGGACGAAAAACTTTCGACGACACATGACGCGCTCAGAGCAGACGTCAAGGTGGCATCCAGAACGCTTGATGAAGTACGCACCTATTGGCCGATCACTGAGTTGACCAAAGCCGATCAGCCACCGGTCCCCGAACGTCGCCCGGGCGCACTGACCCGCACCTCACTGTCAGGCGTCGTTCTGACATTGGGTGAGTCGGTCAGTCTGGACAACACGTTCCCGCCGGGCAACGAAGGTAGGGACTCCAGAAACCAGTGTGTACGGAAAAACCGGGGAACGACATTGTTCTGCATCGAACCCGTCGACTGGCCCGACGAACTGGGACCGACGTTCCGGGTCGCCACCATTCTCTATACGGGGCCGATGGCAATCACCCGGTTCGATCAGGGTTCGGCAACACGGCTTCACTCCCTGTTCAATTCCGAAGACTTCGAAAAAGTAACCGCCTATTATCAAAAGCGGTTCGGCGAACCCACCGAAATCTGGAAACGCTCGATCGCCCCCCTGGCCAAACCCCGCCAGGACAACCCTACCATTTCATGGCGGGACAGCGACCCGGAAACCAACTCCATCAGCATTTTGGAGATTCGTAAATTCGACGACACCAGGGGCGGTTTTCCGGACACAAAACGCGGTGCGGCGATGCTGTATTTTGTCAACTCCCCTGACATCTTCCCGCAAGTATCTGCGCATGAGCTAATGCAGTTAAAGCGTGTCGCCAAGGCGACGGAAGCCGAAGCCGAACTAACACCTCAACCTAATGTCGATGACACGCCGGCCAGCAGCGAAGTGGCGCCTGATGAATTATTCGGCGACCCGATTGACCCGGCGACTTCTGATACAGAACCTGTCGACTCCGTGCTTGATTCTCTGACCGACGATACGGCGACGCCCAGCCTCGATGAACTGCTGAAAGATGCTGAAGAACCAGTACCCGACAATATTCTCGATCAATTAACCACCGACGATCCGAACGATTTGCTAAATAACCTGCCGAACGAACAGCCGGTGACCAATTAGTCATTATCTAAATGGTGCCCCGCGCAGCCGCCCAGACAAGACGCAACATGCCGCCCACACCAGGTCCCGGTGGCCTAAGTGGCAACGTGAAGGGATCGTTACCATGTTTTTTCAATTCCTTCAGATACCCGCCAGTCAATACACCCGGCAAAATGGCAGATATCCCCCCCCTGGGAACATCACCCTTTAGTCGACGTGCGTCCGCAAGGTGGCCTCGTGCACAGTCCAACACCTGTTCAATAGCGCTGATCATGGCGGGTGGTGTGCCGTTCTTCATCCCCCGGTCCAGAAGCGGCGAGATTTCAAGCTCCGCCTGACGGCAGACCTCCGTGGGCAGAAACACCCGTCGACGGGCAAAATTCAAAGGCAAGGCACGGACCATTCCGGTAAGAGCATGGGCAATGCCAACATGGCGGGCCACCTGCCTGGCCCCTGCCCCATCAACACCAAGACCTGCCAAAACCAACTCAGACAGCGCGCCGGACGTCCGGTCTGCATACTCAACAAGATCATCCAGGGTTTGGTGGGGAGCTTCGTCGAGATCCAATAACCGCGCATCGATCAGGTCATTCAGCACGTCACGGCGCCCCCAGCCAGCCGACACTGCTTTACTCAGAGGAACGGCAACCTGATGGGCGGGCGGATTTCCTTCGTAGATTCCGTCGAGCGCATCAAACCACCATTTCAGACGCATCTGTCCGATCAGCGGCTCGCTTACCATTTCACGTGTGCTGGCAATCTCAATATTGAAGGCGTAAAGCGCCGTTATATGTCGGCGGACTTTGTCGGGAGCGAAAAGTCCGCATAAAAAACGGTCCCGGTCATAGCGGCGAACCAGATCCGCACAGTATTTATCGTCGTCATTATTCGGCGAATCGCCACTCATTTCACCTGATCCACTTGCCGCAGCCACTTTATTAAAATGCAATAAAACCGTTATTTTCCCGAATGTTAGGACAAAACATTTGGAGAAATGACCGAACCTCCTATATACCATGCATTCGTTTAAGAAAGATTCTTATTTAGTTCGGGTTTAATGGATAATTGAAGGAGGGATTCCGCGATGGCGGCTATTCTGTCAAATCTTAGAAATACTGTGATCGCCGGGATCGTTCTGACGATCATCATGGTGGCGGTCATGGTCAGTACGACTGGCGAAGGCATGCTCAGCATGGCCGACAAGGGCGACATTGCCTTCATCTGGCGCTGGCTGCATGTGATTAGCGGTGTCATGTGGATCGGTCTGCTGTGGTACTTCAACTTCGTGCAGATCCCTAATATGCCAAACATCCCTGATGAGCAGAAGCCAGCCATCGGCAAGGTCATCGCACCGGCCGCCCTGTTCTGGTTCCGCTGGGGTGCTATGGCGACCATCGTTACCGGGTTACTGCTGGCCATGTCCAACGGTTACCTGATCGAAGCCCTGACTTTGGGCAGCGACGGCGTCGCCAAACACACCGCCATCGGCATCGGCATGTGGTTGGGCATCATCATGTGGTTCAATGTCTGGTTTGTCATCTGGCCCAACCAGAAGAAAGCCCTGGGAATGGTCGAAGTCGATGCAGCTGCAAAAGCCGCAGCTGCTCGTACCGCGATGCTGTTCTCCAGAACCAACACATTGCTGTCGTTCCCCATGCTCTACGCCATGGTGTCTGCGCAGAACCTTTACTAATCCAGTTTTCGGATTGGGTGAGAAACGGGGCCTTCGGGTCCCGTTTTTTTATGGAATGGCAACCAATGCCGCAGCAACTCGACGGCCTTCCGCCATCAGAACGTTGAACGTTCGACACGCGGCCCCCGTATCCATCCATTCGAGCGCGATGCCGTGCTCTTTCAGGCCGACCCTGAGCTTTTGGGAGGGTGGTGTAAAACGGGCACCACATCCAATCAGCAGAATGTCACCCTGTGACGAGACCTCTAAAACCGATGCCAGATTGGTCAATGTAATCTGATCGACTGACGTCACATCCCATGCAAGCGTCGCCTCTTCATGGACGATGATTGAGCCCGGATAATCTTCCCCATTCACCCGAAATCCCCCGTCACCATAACGCTGGATCAGTTGATGACCAGGAATGGCGGGGGTAATGTCAATAGACATGGGAGAGCTTAGGGAGCGTCGATAACAGCTTGATCTGGCTCACCGACCAGTGCGCCACTTCTTTTGATCTTCATATAGAGCAAAAGCGGAACAGCCAGACAGATGGAAGAATAGGTTCCGATGACGACACCCCAGATCATGGCAAAACTGAAATCCCGAATGACGGCACCGCCGAGAAAATACAGCGACAACAATGCCAACAAGGTTGTCAAAGACGTAATAACCGTCCGTGACAGGGTCTGGTTGATGGAGTTATTGAGCAACTCCGGCAGCGGCATCTTTTTGTATTTGCGCAAATTCTCTCGAACCCGGTCAAAAACAACAACCGTATCGTTGATGGAGTATCCGGCGATGGTCAGGACTGCGGCGACCGTCGAGAGGTTAAATTCCAGGTCCATAAGGGCAAAGATGCCGATTGTTGAAATCACATCGTGGCTGAGCGCGACGACAGCGCCCAAACCAAACTGCCATTCAAACCTAAACCAGATGTAAACCAGGATCGCCAGGATCGCGAGACCAACTGCCAGAACACCGTCCCAGAACAACTCATCGGACACTTTTGGACCGACAAATTCGGTCCGCCGATATTCGACGTCTGATCCCAGGACGGACTTCACCTTTTCGACCGCTTCCTGCTGAGCTTTCTCGTCGCCTTTCTGTCGCTGAATACGGATCAGCACGTCCGTCGGTTCTCCGAAGGTCTGCAGAGCGACTTCCCCTAAATCGAGGGCCCCCAGTGTCTTTCGCATATCGCCAATATCAGCTGGCTTTTCTGTGCGGATCTCGATCATGATACCGCCCTTGAAATCGATCCCGTAGCTCAGGCCCTTGGTCAAAAACATGCCGATTGAAAATGCAACCAACAGCGCTGAAAAGACGAAGAACAGTTTCCGCTTCGAGATAAAAGCCAGATCAATATTGGTCGGAATGAGATGTAGTCCACGCATATCAATTCATCCCTAAATGGGAAGCTCCTTGGGTTGTGACCGGCGGAGCCAGGTCACGACAATCAGACGGGTCAGCATAACAGACGTGAACAAGGACGTGACGATGCCAATCGCCAGCGTCACCGCAAAACCGCGGATCGGTCCTGAGCCGAAAATGTAGAGTAAGGCTGCGGCGATCAGGGTGGTCACGTTGGCGTCAATGATCGTCGTCAGGGCGCGACTATACCCGGCATCGATAGCCGAAATTGGGGTGCGTCCCGCCCTCACCTCTTCGCGAATGCGCTCAAAGATCAGAACATTGGCATCAACCGCCATACCAATGGTCAGAACAATTCCGGCGATCCCCGGCAAAGTCAGCGTCGCCTGTAAAACGGAAAGCGCCGCCAGAATAAGGAATATATTTATGATCAGGGCAAAATCTGCCATTGCCCCAAAACGCCCATAACCGATAACCATAAAGAGGACTACCAGCACCATGCCGATGACACTGGCAATCTTGCCGGATTTGATCGAGTCAGCGCCTAGCCCAGGCCCGACGCTGCGTTCTTCAAGGATAACCAAGGGAGCTGGCAGAGCACCAGCGCGCAATAACAAAGACAGGTCATTGGCTTCCTGAACCGTGAAACTCCCGCTGATCTGTCCGGTGCCACCTAAAATAGGTTCGCGGATCACCGGGGCGCTGATCACCTTGCCATCCAAAACGATGGCGAACGGACGGTTAACGTTGGCGGCCGTCGCCGTACCGAATTTTTTGGCGCCGCGAGTATTGAAGCGAAAGTTCACGACCGGCTGGCCGGACTGAGAATCAAATGCCGGCTGAGAGTCAACCAGATCCTCACCAGACACCATGACGCGTTTTTTGATGAGATACATGGTGGGACGACCGGTCCCTGAATTCTGCTCAGATGCAGGCATCCAATGCGATCCGGCAGGTGCGGGTCGCGACGGGTCCGAATTGACTCCGCGATCATCGGTCAGTCGAAACGTCATTTTAGCGGTTTTGCCCAGCAGGCGCTTGATCCGTTCGGGGTCCTTGACGCCGGGAAGCTGGACCAGAATACGATCATCTCCCTGACGCTGGATGGTCGGCTCACGCGTTCCGGTCTGATCAATGCGTCGACGGACAATTTCAACGGATTGGCTCATGGCGGCGTTGCGCCGGTCAGCAATGGCGCGGTCCGTTAATGCAATACGAATCGTTTCGCCTTCCACCGAGGTATCTGTTGTGATATCGAGCCGACGAAGTAAATTCCGGGCATCTTCAGTCTTGGCCGCTTCACGGATCGTGACCTTAACACCCTTCACACCGTCCAGGCCCAGACCGCCATAGCGGATTTTTGCCTTGCGTAACTCAACACGGACCTCATCGACGAGGGCCTCCAGTTGCTCACGAATTACTGCGTTCACCTCAACTTCCAGCAACAAGTGTGATCCCCCTTGGAGATCAAGGCCGAGGCTCACCTGCTGATGGGGTAACCAGTCCGGCAAAGACCGGGCTGTTTTATTATCGACGAAATTGGGTGCAGCAAAAACCAGTCCTGCGATGCAGACCAGCAGAACTGTCACTATTTTCCATTTGGCGAAATAAACCATACTGCCGTCCCTGGATCTGGTCGCTTAGCCGCTTACTCTTTAGTATCTTTAGCGTCTTTAGCGTCTTTGGAATCTTTGGAATCTTTACTGGCCGCTGATGCCTTCTCGTCATCCGCGGGTTTTGTATCCTCTGAGGGGGCCGGGGCAGCATCCGTTTTGGTCTGCCCGCCTCCACCAAACAGAGAACTCAAAAATCCACCCTGCTTCGGGCCATCGTCGTTGGCCGGCGCAGAACCTTTTACCGGTTCAGTTTTCGATAGAACGGTGGAAATCAGTTCACGACGAACTTTGACTTTGACATCCTTGGCGATCTCGACCGTCACCTGATGATCATCATCTACTTTGCTAACGGTGCCCATAATTCCACCGCCCGTAACGACCTTGTCGCCTCGACGGATGGTTGCCAAGGTGTCTTTGTGTTGTTTCATTTTTTTCTGCTGTGGTCTGATCAGCAGAAAATAGAAAACGACAAAAATAAGAACCAGCGGCAACATGGCTTCAAGGCCACCAGCAGCACCACCTCCGGCGGCTTGCGCATATGCGGGCGAAACGAACATCAAAAACTCCCAAGTTTCGGGCCGGTTTCAGGCCCTATCAGAAAATCACCGGGACTATACCCGCCGACGCCGGAGTTGCAATCGCAAAGCGTATGAACTCACGGTTTTTGCAGCAGGGTCAGTAGCTATGGCTGCGAAGCTTCAAGATAATGTAGCCCGAATTCCCTCGGCAGCAATATGAGGGCCAGGGATTTATTCTATATAATTGCATCATAATTGCGGCGCGTGATTGCCTGATCCGACCTGACACGTTAGAAACTCCCTCAATATGCGCAAAAATGCGCCTAGGGGGATGCCGAATGGATGTTCGCGCAAAATGATAGTTGTTGAAGACGTCGCCCTGCACTTCGGCGGGATTAAAGCCGTCGATGGGGTCAGTCTGAAGATTGAAAAAGGAACGATCACGGGATTGATCGGGCCAAATGGTGCTGGGAAAACGACATTATTCGGTGTTGTTGCCGGACTCCATTCACCGTCTACCGGTCGAATTACGCTGGATGGCGAAGACGTGACGGGCCTAAAACCCCATCAACTGTTTTCCAAGGGGCTGCTCCGGACATTCCAGATTGCCCATGAATTTTATTCCCTGAGTGTCCGTGAAAATCTGATGATGGTGCCGTCAGGGCAGTCCGGCGAAACCCTGATGAACGCTTTTTTTCGACGCGACAAGATCGCAGAAGAAGAGGCTGTGCTTCGCCAGAAAGCCGATGAGGTCATAGATTTTCTGAATCTGACCCATCTCGCTCATGCCCCGGCAGGCACCTTATCAGGAGGCCAGAAAAAATTACTTGAGCTGGGCCGTACCATGATGGTCGACGCCAAGGTGGTTTTACTCGACGAAGTCGGGGCCGGGGTAAATCGCACATTGCTGAAAGAAATCGGTGACGCCATTATCCGACTTAATACGGAACGCAATTATACATTTTGCATGATCGAGCATGACATGGAATTCATATCACGCCTGTGCAACCCGGTGATCGTCATGGCGGAAGGTAAACTGCTGACCCAAGGCACGGCAGACGAAGTAAAATCCAACGAAGATGTCATTGAGGCCTATCTCGGGACCGGCCTTAAAAACAAACCCGGGGTAACCATTGCATGAGTTATCTGATCGGCAAGGATATGAGCGGCGGGTATGGTGGGGCTGACATTTTGCGGGGCTGCACCGTCGCCGTCGACAAGGGGGAAATCGCCGTGGTTGTCGGCCCCAATGGGGCTGGCAAGTCAACCGCCATGAAGGCCATGTTCGGCATGCTCAACCTGAGAGAAGGCAGTGTCATGTTGGGCGAGCAGGACATCACCCAGTTTTCTCCTCAAAAACGTGTTAAGGAAGGCATGGCCTTCGTCCCGCAGACCAGCAACGTCTTCGTCGGCATGACCGTCCAGGAAAACCTGGAAATGGGAGCTTACATCCGCGAAGACGATTTCACCGAAACCATGGAACACGTCTTTGATTTGTTCCCGGCGCTGAAGGAAAAACGCGATCAACCGGCGGGCGAGCTTTCCGGTGGTCAGCGCCAGCAGGTCGCCGTCGGTCGCGCCCTCATGACCACTCCAAAAGTCCTGATGCTGGATGAACCGACGGCTGGCGTATCGCCCATCGTCATGGACGAGCTGTTTGATCGCATCATCGAAATCAAAAAAACCGGGATCGCCATTTTGATGGTTGAACAGAACGCGCGGCAAGCCCTGAGCATTGCCGATAAAGGGTATGTCCTGGTCACTGGCGAAAACAGGTTCACCGACACCGGGGAAGCCCTGCTTGCCAGCCCCGAAGTTCGAAAATCATTCCTGGGCGGATAGAGATATGGCAACCGATTTTCTGAATGCGTTGATCCTGTTGGCCAACTTTGTGATTGTTCCCGGCGTCGCCTACGGATCACAGCTGGCGCTTGGTGCCCTCGGCATTACGCTGGTTTATGCTGTGCTGCGATTTGCCAACTTTGCCCACAGCGACACCATGGCCTTTGGCACCATGTCGACGGTGCTGATTACCTGGTGGTTCCAGTCCTTAGGGATCAGCTTTGGCCCATTGCCAACGGCGCTGCTGGCGCTGCCTTTTGCCATCATCATCACCATCGGCGTGGTCTTGATCACGGATCGAACGGTATATCGTTTTTATCGAAGCAAACGCAGTTCGCCGGCTATTTTTGTCATCGCCTCTATCGGCGTCATGTTTTTGATGAACGGTCTGGTACGTTTTATTATCGGTCCTGACGATCAACGCTTCGTTGATGGCGAGCGCTTTATCATCACCGCCCGCGCCTTCAAGAAGATGACCGGCCTTGATGAGGGTTTGGCGATCAAGGTCACACAGGGGCTGACGATCGTCATTGCCGTGATCCTTGTCATCGCCCTGTTCTGGTTCCTCAACCGAACGCGTTCGGGCAAAGCCATGCGGGCCTATTCTGACAACGAAGACCTTGCCCTGCTTTCAGGCATCGATCCCGAACGGGTTGTCATGGTGACCTGGATCATAACGGCGGCACTGATGACCATCGCCGGAACGCTTTATGGCCTCGATAAAAGCTTCAAACCTTTTACTTACTTTAACCTGCTGCTGCCGTTTTTTGCGGCGGCCATTGTCGGCGGTATCGGCCAACCTGTGGGCGCCATCATCGGCGGCTACGTCATCGCCTTCTCTGAGGTTTCCATAACCTACGCTTACAAAAAATTCCTCAAATATTTAGTGGCTGACGACTGGGCTCCTGAAGGTCTGGTGCAGTTGCTGTCGACCGACTACAAATTTGCTGTTTCCTTTATCATTCTGGTGGTCGTGTTATTGATCCGACCGACCGGGATCATCCGGGGGAAAATCGTATGAACAGTTCACTTCGTGCCGTTCTGTCTTTTTCACTGATAGCCGTTCTGTTCCTGTTTGTCGGATTTGGTCAGTCCTGGTCAGTGGCACTCTCCATTTTTAATCTGTGTCTGATTTCATCGGTGATGGCGCTGGGGGTTAACATCCAGTGGGGTTATGCCGGGCTTTTCAATGTTGGAACCATGGGGTTTGCCGCGCTTGGCGGTGTGGCAACGGTTCTGGTGTCCAAGGCCCCCATACCTGAATCCTGGGCAGCCGGTGGCAATGACCTGATGATCGCAGCACTATTAACCCTGCTGACCATCGGTGCCGTGGTGTTTGCCTATCGTAGAACCTCGAAAGGTCCGCTCAGAAACATCTCGATTATCATCATCATCATTGTCGGATTTGCCGTGGTCCGTCCGTTTTATGATCCGGCAGTCGACGCTATTGAAGCGGTTAACCCGGCACATGCAGGATATCTCGGAGGTCTCGGTCTGCCCATTCTATTTTCGTGGATCGTGGGCGGCCTATTCGCGGCCGGTGCGGCTTGGTTTGTCGGAAAAATAGCCTTGGGTCTACGATCTGATTATCTGGCCATCGCCACATTGGGCATTGCAGAAATCGTCCTCGCCGTGGTCAAAAATGAAGACTGGCTGACCCGTGGCGTCAAGAATGTCTCGGGATTGCCGCGCCCGGTTCCCTATGAGATAGACTTACAGGTCTCTGAGCGGTTCATCGGATGGGTTGAGTGGTTGTACGAAGGCACGCTTGGCGCGGTTTCTGGCGCGGATCGTTCGGCTTTACTGAACGATCTGGTCATCGAGTCGTCGAGCATTTTTGTAAAGCTGTGTTATTCTGGACTGTTTGCTATCGTCCTGCTCATTGTCTTTACCCTCAGCATGCGCGCCCTGAATTCTCCCTGGGGCCGTATGATGCGGGCCATTCGTGATAACGAAACGGCCGCCAACGCCATGGGCAAGAATATTACCGGTCGCCATTTACAGGTGTTTATCATCGGCTCTGCCGTGGTTGGCATCGCCGGGGCCATGCTGACCACCTTGGATGGTCAATTGACGCCCGGCTCATATAATCCGCTGCGGTTTACGTTCCTGGTCTGGGTGATGGTTATCGTTGGCGGGTCCGGCAATAACCTGGGCGCTGTCCTTGGCGGCTTCCTGATCTGGTTCTTCTGGGTCGAGGCAGAACCGGTCGGAGTCTGGCTGATCGACTTCGCCACCAGTTGGATGGACGGCTCGAACCCCATCCGCCTGCACCTGATGGATACGGCCCAGCATATGCGCCTGTTTACAATGGGGTTGGTACTTTTGCTGGTTATGAGGTTTAATCCGGGAGGCATATTACCCGAGACCGTACATCGGGCCACAGACCAAAAATAATATTCTACCATTAACCAAAACCTACAACGGAGGATCAAATGAAAAAATTACTCTTGGCATCAACGGTTCTTGCCATGACAGCGGGACCAGCTCTAGCCGAAGACATAAAAGTCGGCGTCATTCTGGGGTATACCGGCCCAATCGAATCGCTGACCCCTGACATGGCGGCATCGGCAGAGCTGGCCTTCAAGGAAGTGAATGCATCGGGCCTGTTGCTCGGCGGCAAAAAAATTGTGTCAGTTCGTGCGGATTCCACATGCGTGGATTCGGCGGCGGCAACAACGGCGGCAGAGAAACTGGTGACGTCAGATAAAGTTGCCGCCATCATGGGCGCCGACTGCTCTGGTGTAACCGGTGCGATTGCCAACAACGTCGCCGTTCCAAACGGTGTTGTCATGGTCTCACCATCGGCAACGTCTCCCGGCCTGTCAGCTTTAAAAGACAAAGGTTATTTCTTCCGCACCTCACCGTCCGACGCACGCCAAGGCGAAGTTTTGGCAGCGGTACTGCAAAGCCGTGGCATCAAGGAAGTTGCCGTGACCTACACCAACAACGACTATGGCAAAGGCCTGTCTGACTCTTTCAGCAATTCTTTCAAAGCCATTGGCGGCAAGATTAGCATAACCGCAGCCCACGAAGACGGCAAAGCAGACTATTCGGCTGAGGTCGGGGCGCTGTCGGCAGCCGGATCGAAGTACTTGGCTGTGTTCGGCTATCTTGATCAGGGTGGCAAAGGTATCATCCAGGCATCCCTTGATTCCGGTGCGTTCGATAAGTTTATCCTGGCTGACGGCATGATCGGCGAGAGCCTGGTCAAAGCCATTGGCAAAGACCTAGACGGTGCCATCGGCACTCTGCCGGGCGGAGAAACCAAAGGCGCGATTTCTTTCCAGTCCATGGCGGAAAAAGCCGGCATCAAGAAAGGTGGACCGTTCACAGAAACGAGCTATGACGCTGGCGCATTGATCGCCCTCGCCATGCAGGCCGCTGGGTCCGCGGACCGTGCTGCCATTCAATCCAAACTGATGATGGTCGCCAATGCACCGGGTGAAAAAATCATGCCCGGCGAACTCGCTAAGGGCCTGAAGATCCTGAAAGACGGTGGCGATATTGATTACGTCGGCGCCACCAGTGTTGAATTCAATAAAATCGGCGAAGTGCTTGGCACCTACAAGGAGCTAGAAGTCCAAGGCGGCGAATTTAAGACCATCAAGGTTCACTAAACCCGAACCTCGTAACACCATTAAGGCCGGGCAGTGCATATGCATTGCCCGGCCTTTTTTGGTAAGCGTCCCCCCAGCTATTAACGCCCACAGCCGATGCCCGGATCAAGAAGCAGGCTTAGGAAGTTTCTTGGGGCCCGGTCCGATGGTTCACTTAGCTCACATAAAGATCACCCTCGGCAATGATAGCCTCTGATAAAAAGTCCGCGAGTGTTCTTAATTTGACCATATGACGCATATCACGGTGGTATAAAATCCAGATATCATGATGTTTCACGGTTTCCATTGGCGGAATCCGGATCAAATCAGGAGCAGCGTTACCGAGCCGGCATGGTAGTTCAACCAGGCCAATACCGGCAGTTGCGGCTTGAAACAACGCGTAGACAGTATCGAACCGAGCTGCGCAGCGCGCACCGGGATAGAGATTGGATACCCAATCGGGCGTCGCCTTGTCACGCAGTAGTCCAGCCCAGGCTTGCCCCGGCACACCTTCCGGCAACGATTTAGTGGTGATTGTCTCGGGCGTCAAATGACGGGCTTCAAGATAGGAGCGAGAGACGAATTTCCCAAGTCGCTGCTCCGTCAATCGCCGACCGACAAGCCCATCCGCCGGATGGCTGCTGGCCCTGATAGCCAAATCAACCTCGCGGTTGTTTAAACTTTTTATATCCGCAGACGCCATAACCTCGATCTCAAGCTCGGGATAAATTTTGTTAAATTCTACAATCTTTGGCAGTAAAACAATCGAAACAATACCCTCAGGTGCCGTCATTCTGATGAAACCGGTCATTCGGTCATCATCAGCTGCTAATTGGCGTGAAACATCAATTATATCGGCCTCAATTTTTGACACATCGCCAAGTATTTTAGTGGCCATGTTCGTTGGCGCATAACCGCTGGGCAGGCGGTCAAACAGCCTTACCCCAAGTCGTGTTTCAAATGCGGATATACGCCGTGAAACGGTGGAATGATTAACATCAAGCGCGACGGCAGCTGCGGTAATATTTCCCGATCGTGCGACAGCCAGAAAGTAACGGAGATCATCCCAATTGTTCATGCGTGCGATAATGCACATTGATTCCGCATTTGTCGACAATTTACGCACACATGGTGACCCAATACAAAATGCTCATCTTAACCAAATGGAGCACAAAAATGACTATTCGAAACGTATGGAAGATAGCCGCTGGGCTGGCACTGATTACCATTGCCTCAACAGCCGCGCCGTCAGCGCAGGCCAGCAAAACCATTCCCCTGCCGGGTGCTAATCTATTCCCGGAAGGCATTGCCGCTGACGCCGCTGGCGGGCTTTACGTCTCCAGCCTGACACAAGGACGCATCCTTTATCTTGCGCCGGGATCACACGCACCCCGGATTTTCGTCAATGATGGCAGAGATGGTTTAATGAGTACCGCCGGTATGATGGTCACGCCGGACGGGGAAACCCTGTATGTTTGCAATTCAGATCTCGGGTTAGGCCGGTTCTCTGGCGCATCAAAACCCGGCCTCGTTGCTTTTGACACAAAAACCGCGTCTCTCACAGGCCGTTGGAACTTCCCTGAAGGAGGAGTGTGTAATGATCTGACAATAACACCGAACGGCACAATCCTGATGACCGATAGTTTAAATCCGCGCATTCTGGCCCTGACGTCCGGTGCCGATAAACTAACACAATGGGCAACCGACAAACGGTTCATTGGCGAAGGATTTAACCTGAACGGTATCACATGGACCAAGCAAGGCGTCTTTGTTGTCAAATATAACAGCAATGAGTTGTTCCGGATCACTTCCCTGCCCGGCGGAGAGGCTGGTTCAATAGACGCCGTTCATTTGTCCCGTCCTCTTGTCGGGCCGGATGGAATAAAGACACTCGACAATGGTGACCTATTGGTTGTTGAAGGCGGCGGAACATTGGCGCGGATAGCACTGAACGGTCTCCAAGGGCGCATCAACACTCTTGGCAACGGCCTTAATGTGCCGACAACGGCCGCTGTTTTTAACGGATCCGTCTATGTTGTCGAAGGGCAACTCGACCATTTGCCAACACCGGGGACATCCGTCACACCACCGGCCCCTTTTCAACTCAAAATTCTCAACCTTTATTAACAATCTAAAATTGCCCGTCCTGCGTTGTTTGCAGGACGGGCACCTTATAGGAGGTATCCAATAAATACCGGAAGCCTTAGCTGAGGGGCTGAAGCCCGGCCGCTAACTTTATTTGTGCCTGAATTCTATCGATAAGCGTTTGCGATGCGTGCAACCAATATCGATCAATTTGCCGAAATTCGGCTGGCAATTGACCTATGCCATTTCCACAACGCGGCCCCTTAAGATAGTATAACCTTTCTAAGTTCGGGTTCTACAATGAGATGAAACGTTATGATCGCGATGGAAGACATCAGGGTTCCGGTCGTCGACTTTAAGGCAATGGCCCATGAGCTGTTACCTGACAGCGCCAGTTATGATTCGTGCCTGGCCTGTGGATTATGTTCGTCAGGCTGTCCGGCATCCGGTTTCGACGGCATGGACCCGCGTCGTTTCCTCCGCATGGCGATGCTGGGCATGGACGAAGAGCTTTCCACCACGCCCTGGGTATGGACATGCACGCAATGCAAACGGTGCGCCTATGTTTGCCCCATGAGCATCGATGTCTCGGTTCTCGTCGGGTATGCGCGTAGTCTTTGGCCCAAGGAAAAGAAACCACAGGGCATTGTTCGCTCGTGCGAAGCGCAGATGAAGTTTCCCAGCACCAGCGCCATGGGCGTGATGCCCGATGATTTTGTCGAGATCATCGAGGAAACCGCTGAAGAATTGCGCGAAACAGATACACGTTTCAAAGACATCGAAGCCCCCATGGACAAAAAGGGCGCCTATTTTTTCGTCAACCAGAATTCGCGCGAACCGGCGGTTGAACCCGAAGAACTGGGTCCTTTGTGGAAAATTTTTGATTACGTCGGTGCCGATTGGACCTACGCATCGAAAGGTTGGGCGGCGGAAAACTTCTGCATGTTCACCGGCGACGATGCGTCATGGAAAGACATGGTCAAACAGCGCGTCGACGCCGTCAATGACCTCGGCTGTAAGGTCTGGGTCAATACCGAATGCGGCCATTCCTTCTATACCATGTGGAAAGGCATCGAGAAGTTCGGTCTTAAAGCCGATTTCGAGGCCGCCAGCTTGATCAGTTATTACGCCCAGTGGATTCGCGAAGGCAAGCTGCCGGTAAATTCAGACTGGAATACCAAAGACATCAAATTTACAGTTCAGGACCCCTGCCAACTGGTGCGCAAATCCATCGGCGATCCGGTCGCCGATGATCTGCGCTACGTCGCCAAAAAATTGGTCGGCGAGGAAAACTTCATTGATATGCAACCCTGTCGCAGTGCCAATTACTGTTGCGGCGGCGGCGGCGGTTTTCTACAAGCCGGCATGTCCGAACAACGTCACGCCTACGGCAAACGCAAATTCGACCAGATCGCCGCGACCGAAGCGACCTATGTGCTCACCCCCTGCCACAACTGCCACTCCCAGATCACCGATATCGGCGAACACTTTGAAGGCGGCTATCGGGTCATTCATTTCTGGAGCCTAATCTGCCTGTCACTCGGAATTCTCGGTAAAGACGAACGCAAATATCTGGGTCCGGATCTGGCGGACATCGGGTTGTAGGGCGGGCATATCATGACCACAATCGATCCTCCGGAAACAAAAATTTACGAGACCGAGGCCCTGATTATCGGTGGCGGAGTCACCGGCGTCGGCCTCATGCGCGACATGGCCTTGCGGGGCATTCACTGCCTGCTGATCGACAGCAAGGACCTCAACGCCGGGGCATCGGGTAGCAACCACGGCCTTCTGCACAGTGGCGGGCGTTATGCCACGACAGATTGGGAAACCGCAGCGGAATGCCGGATCGAGGGTGACATCCTCAAACAAACCGCCGCCGAATGCATCGACCCCTGTGGCGGGCTGTTCGTCGCTGTTGAGGGGGACGAGCCCGACTTTATCGCCAACTTCGCCGAGCATTGCACCAAGGCGGGTATCGACTGTCAGGCCCTGAGCCCCGCCGAGGCCCGGGAAGTCGAACCAACGCTGTCGGAAAAAGTGATTGCCGCCTATGCCCTACCGGACGCCACCATTGATCCGTTTCACATCACACTTAGCAACGTCAAACACGCGCAACAGCTTAATGACAGCGTCTACCTGCCACACACTGAAATCATCGAATTCGACATCAATGACGGTGTGATCACAAGCGTCCTGTGCCATGACAACCGCACGCACCACACCGTTCGCATCCGCGCCAAACAAATCATAAATGCCGCCGGGGCCTGGGCCATGAAAGTCTCCCGCCTCGCCGGATGCACGGATGTCGATCTGTTGTATGCCAAAGGCACCCTCATCGTCAGCAACTCACGTATTTCCAACGGCGTCGTCAACCGCCTGCGCGTACCCGGCGACGGCGACATATTGGTCCCCGGCGGCACGGTATCGCTGCTCGGCACCACTTCGGACAAAGTCGATAACCTGGATGATATTCACCCGACCGTTGAAGAGGTCGATCATATCCTGGCGGAAGGTATGCCCATGCTGCCCTGCCTGAAGGATACGCGGTTTATCCGCGCCTTTTCCGGCGTGCGTCCGTTATTGCAGGCGGCTGATGCCGGTTCTGATGCCCGCAAGGCCAGCCGTGGTTTCCGGCTCTTTGATCACCAAGACCAGGGCCTGCAAAACTTCGCCACACTGGTCGGTGGAAAACTCACGACGTATCGCTTGATGGCGGAAAAGACCGGGGACCTGATCGCCCAACGGCTGGGTAATGATCAGCCCTGTAAAACCGCAACCGAACCGCTGCCGTCGGCTGGCGCTGTGCGCTGGACCGAACCGGGTTTTGCACCGCGCCACTGGTACAAGAAGAACGACCCGACCGACATGATTTTATGCGAGTGCGAGATGGTGCCGCAATCAGCGGTCGATGAAATCGTCGAATCAGCACCCGGCGCTGAACAGCATATGACGCTCCGCGCCATCGCCCTGCGCAGCCGCATCGGCAAGGGTGCGTGCCAGGGGTCGTTCTGTGCGGCCCGCGTTACCTCGCATCTGTATGACCGTGACGTCTACGGACACGGCGAGGGCCGGGAGCATATGCGGGATTTCGTCAGTGAGCGTTTTAAGGGTGTGCGTCCGGTGCTGTGGGGCAAACAGATGCCCCAGATGGAATTGGCAGAGGCGCTTCACTGCGGCCTGATGGGTCTGGACTTGACGCCTGATGACGACACCGAAAATGACGACGAGGCCGGATGATCGCCATGAAACAACAGGCTCGCCACTATAAAACCCAACTGGCCGTGATCGGCACCGGTCTGGCCGGATTTGCGGCGAGTATTTTTGCCCTTGATCGGGGCATCACCACCTCACAGGTCGGCAATACGGGTGCCGTCGCCTATACCACGGGCTATCTTGATCTGCTTGGCAGCGACACAGGCAACCTGATCAACGACCCGTGGAAAGGGCTGGACGCCTTGCGCCGGGATGAACCTGATCATCCCTACGCACGCATCACGAACGATGAAGTCAGGGCGGCCTTCGAGCGCTTCACCTCGGGCCTGTCCGATATGGGTATTGGCTACACCGAACCGGGAGATCGCAACCTGATGGCCCTTCTGCCTTCCGGCGTGGCCAAACCGACCCTATCCGTTCCCCGCACCATGGTGGCCGGTATTGACGCCTATAAGGCGGGCAGTCGGGCCCTAATCATCAATTTTGTTGGCGTGCAGGGATTTAGCGCCAAGGAACTGCTTGCGAATTTCAAATCATCCTGGCCACAAATTACAACGACGACCTTGGCCTTTCCGGATATGGAAAGCGGTGCTCCCGTCTACGCCGAAGTCATGGCCCGGGCATTGGAAGTTCCGGCAACCCGCGAGAAATTGGCCGAGAGCATCAAGCACGTTCTGGGAGATGCTGAATGCGTTGGCTTGCCAGCCGTCCTAGGCATCCACAATCCTGATGCCGTACACAAAGAAATGCAAAAACTGATCGGTGTGCCACTTTTTGAAATTCCCACATTACCACCGTCGGTGCCGGGTATCCGCTTGCGTGAAATGTTCGAACAGGTTCTTCCGACCCAGGGCCTGACTCTGGTACCCCAGCAGAAGGCCCAGCGGATTGAACTCGATGCTACGGGTGTGAAGATCCATCTCGAAGACAGCTTCGGCGATGTGATGATCGAAGCACACGCCGCGATCCTCGCCACCGGACGTTTCCTGTCTGGGGGCCTTGGTACCGATCAGGATACCGTCCGCGAAACCTTGATGGATATCGTCGTTAGCCAACCTGCTAACCGGGCTGATTGGCACCGCCAAGATTATTTCGACCCGCGGGGGCACCCGATCAATCGATCAGGACTTCAGATAGATGAGTGTTTCCGACCCCTAAATGCCGACGGCACACCAGTTAGTGAGCGGGTGTTCGCCGCCGGCACCGTATTGGCGCATCACGATTGGGTCCGCCAGCGGTGCGGTGCGGGCGTCGCCATCGCCAGCGCCTATAAGGCGGTCGAGGCGGCCTCCAAAGTCCCAAAATAGATGACCTAATTCCGGCATTGCGAAGCCCTTTCAGTGTGGTAATTGGACCAACATGAGTAGAGCTATGACTTAGGTCATGGTTTTCCTGATGCCTGAAATGATAGGTTTTCACGGTTGGGTGTGTTCCGTCCAGGTACCCGCTGGTTCAAACCGATTGTAGATTTTACATACGATGTTTGGCTGTGTTCCCTACAATTATTACATAAATCTTGTGTTAATCATGCGCACAAGGCAAATGCGCCGCATGCGCTGGCGCTAAGGAGAATGAAATGAAATACCGAATAGCAAGTACCATCACCGCGTTATTCGCGGTCGCTGCTTTTACGGCTGGCAGCGCCAATGCGGAAACGCTTCGGCTCCTGACCTGGGGCGGATATGCCCCGGAAAAGGTTATTGAAATGTTCAAGACGGAGACCGGGATCAACGTCGAGGTTACCAAGTCCAATAACGAGGACATGATCTCGAAACTCCGTGCTACCGGCGGATCCGGATTTGATCTCGCCCAACCGAGCCAGGACCGGGTCACCAGCGCTCAGGCCGATTTCAATATCTACAAACCCCTCGACCTGTCCAAGATCGATGCCAGCCAGATGATTGCTTCCATGCTGGAAGCAACCAAAAAAAGTACAATGTTTGAGGGCAAAGTTTATGGTGTTCCGCACGTCTGGGGCACCAGTGGCCTGATCGTGCATAAAAGCGTTGCCTCGAAAGTCAAAGATTATGCCGATCTGTGCGGAAGTGGCCTCAACGACAAAGTCACGTACCGTGTCAAACGACCGACATTGATCGGTTTCGCCTTCTCGATGGGTATGGATCCGTTTGCCGCCTACAACGACAAGGCCAAATATCAGGCAATCCTCAGCAAGGTCGAAGCCAAGCTGATCGCCTGCAAGAAAAATGTAAAAGCCTACTGGTCGGGTGGCGATGCGATGCTGAACCTGATGCGCTCAGGCGAAGCGGTTGCCGCCATGGCCTGGGATGCCGGTGGTTGGAAACTTAATAAGGAAAACCCCGACATCAAGTTCATCGCTCCTAAGTCGGGGGCCCTTGGGTGGATCGACACGTTCGCCCTGCCGCGTAAAACCGAAAACGAGTCAGCGGCTTACAAGTGGATCAACTTTGTTATGCGTCCAAAGATTGCCTCGATGGTCACATCTGCGGCGGGTAACTTCACGGCTTCCAAGGGCGGCGATGCGTTTGTCGAACCGAAACTGAAAGCCCAATATCAGGAAAGCTTCCCACAAGCCGATATCGACAATATCAAATGGTACCCACCGGTACCTGCTGGTCTTGAAGATATGGAGGGTAAAGTCCTCGACCGGGTGAAGGCGGCCAAGTCCAACTGACGCTTAAGATCGTGACGATGGGCCGTGGCTCCAGTTGGGGCGACGGCCCATCGGTCACCCACTAGAATGCATGATAAAGGTGGCCAAATGTCCGTGGAAGTTCACTCACCAGATATCGATCTTGAATGCAGCGGTCTGGTAAAGCGGTTCGGCGATTTTGTCGCTGTTGACGATGTTTCTTTTTCCATCCCGACCGGTGCTTTTTTCTCGATCCTCGGACCTTCGGGTTGTGGCAAGACGACCTTGTTGCGGATGATCGCAGGGTTCCAGTCTCCCGATGCCGGAGACATTCTGATCAAGGGCAATTCAATCGTCGGCATGCCGCCCAACCGACGCCCGGTCAATATGATCTTCCAGCACTTGGCGCTATTTCCGATGATGAGCGTTGCTGAAAATATCGCTTATGGCCTCAAGCGACGCCGAACATCAAAAGACAAAATCGCTGAAAAGGTGGCCGAAGTCCTCGAACGGGTGGCCTTGCCGGATACGGGAGACAAACGAATCAATCAACTTTCCGGCGGCCAGATGCAACGTATTGCCATTGCCCGCTGTCTGGTCCTCGATCCGGCATTATTGCTGCTTGATGAGCCGTTGGGCGCACTGGACCTGAAACTCCGCGAACAGATGAAGGTGGAACTCAAGCAACTGCAAAGTGAAATCGGCACGACGTTTGTCTACATTACGCATGACCAGTCGGAAGCCCTTGTTATGTCGGATCATGTGGCAGTTATGAACGAAGGACGTTTTGAGCAGGTCGGTACCCCGCAAGAGCTTTATTACGACCCCAAAACCCGCTTTGTCGCCGAGTTCGTTGGCGACTCCAACGTCTGGTTCGGTCGGGTGGAAGCAGCCGACAACCATCGATTAAAGGTCACCACTGAGGATGGACTACCGTTCCTGGCTGTCGCCGCCGAGGGTCAATCGATGCGTGCGGGTGAGCGCGCGGAAATTTTCGTCCGCCCCGAATCCATTCAATTATCCCACGGCGCCGACCGTATGGAAGGGTTCGACAACAACATGACCGGACAGGTCGACAGTCTGTTGTTTAATGGTGCCAACAGCGCCGTTCTGGTCCGCGACCAGCAGACCGGCGGCAAGATTTTGGTGGCCCTGCCCCAGACCGGAGAATTTGCCAATCTGCTCAAAGGTCAGGACCTGCATCTGGCCTGGAATGCAGAACAGGCGAAATGTTTCCCGGCGCCAGCTGAGGCTAAAACGTCGGGAACGACATCATGAAGGAAACTTCGCGTCTCGGTCTTCTCCTGCTGCTGGCCCCCATCCTGTTATGGTTAGCCTGTCTGGTCATTCTGCCACATATCGACATGCTGATCATTTCGCTACGGACACGCGTCGCGGCACGGGTGTACGAACCCAGCTTCAACAATTACATCGAATTTTTCACCGAACCGCTGTACTGGAACACCTTCGCACGTACCGCCATCATGTCGGTGACGGCAACCATGATGACATTGATGATCGCCTTCCCGGTTTCCTTTTATATCGCCAAGATGCTGCGTGGCCGGATCAAGAACTTCCTGTTCATGCTCTGTCTGATTCCGTTTTGGGTCAGCGAGTTGGTCCGCACTTTTGGCTGGATGATCCTGCTCCGCGAAACCGGTGTGGTCAGCAATGCCCTGCAATGGTTGGGCCTCGTCGATGGTCCCGTTGAGATGCTCTACAACGATGCCGCCATCATGGTCGGGCTGGTGTACACATCCATGCTGTTCATGGTGGTGCCGCTGGTCACTGTCCTCGACAGCTTGGATGACAGCCTGATCGAAGCCGGTTACGATCTAGGGGGCAATGGGTTCACGGTAACCCGCGAAATCGTTATTCCCCATGCCATGCCCGGCATTGCGTCGGGTTGCGTTGTTGTCTTTATGCTGACGCTTGGCAACTATCTGACGCCAACCTTGCTGGGCGGCAAGGAAAGTTTGTGGTTCACCGAACAGATCTACAACCAGTTCATCACCCGCTTCAATTGGGAGCTCGGTTCAGCCTTCGGCTTCCTCCTTCTGGTGCTGTCGTCGGTCATCGTGTGGCTGGGCCTCAGGCTATCGGGCCAGACCCTGTCACAGGCCATCCGGTGAGGGAGAACAAGATATGATCCCATCAATCCCCCAACCGAAAGCCTTTCGCGGATTTTATGCGGCATACGTGTCCATATTTTTCATCTACCTGATCGCGCCGCTGGTGGTCGTTGCGGTATTTGCGTTTAACGATTCGCTGTTTCCATCTCTGCCCTGGAATGGTTTTACACTGGACTGGTTTATTAACGACACCGAACCTCGGTTGGGATTGTTCCAGGATCATGCCTTGACCGAAAGCATCGGCACGTCGGCTATTGTTGCGTTCTGGGTGACCGTTCTGGCGGTTAGCGCCGGGACCTGCAACGCCTTCCTGTTCGAACGCGAGAAGTTTCCTTTTAAGGATCTGTTGTACATCCTGATGCTGGCACCGCTGGTCATCCCGGGTGTTATTCTGGGGATTTCAATTCTGGTGTTCTCCAACTCAATCATCAATTGGGTCGAGGCGTTTTCAGGTATCGAAATCGACGCCCTGCGACCGGGTCTGGCGTTGGTCGTCGTCGGCCAGTTCGCCTTTATCACCACCATCGTCACCCTTGTTGTCTCGGCACGGTTGCGAAAATTCGACTCAACCCTTGAAGAAGCCGCACTGAATTTGGGGGCGACCCGCCTGGTTGCCATCAGGACGATCACCCTGCCCTATCTCAAACCGGCGCTATTCGGTGCCGCCATCGTCACCTTCCTGATGTCATTCGAAAATTTCAATACCACCCTGATGCTCGTCGGCTCGGATGCCCCCCTGACCATCGAGATGTACGATCGGCTTCGCGAAGGCTCGACCCCGGTGCTTAACGCGGTATCGATCCTGCTTATGGTTGGATCCGGAATATTAGCTCTGCTCAGTATTTTCGTGCAACGGGACCGCAATAAACCCTAACCCAGACGGCTTATTCCTCCGACGCCCACAGCCAGATTGGGCTAACCGATCATCCCACGGGACCAGCGCCAAATGCCGCGCAGGCTGTTAAATTCATTCATTGGGCGCTGAATAGAAGTCGCGTGATTTTGGGGAAAGGTATGTCATCGAAGATGATTAGTCATAAGACAGTTCAAACAGAGTCCCCGCGCCAATGGTTCGGTATAGTTGTGGTGTATCTCTCTATCCCAATGGCTTTATTGACCTGCGGAGGAGATTTCGGTTGGTGGCAGGCGTGGATCTATTCCCTGCTGATCGTTGCCGCAGGATTAGGGGGGCACATTTGGGCGGAACAGCGGCATCCGGGCTTGATGGCCGAACGACAAAATATTGAGAATATCCAAAGCGCGAAAACTTGGGACAAAGTGCTTGCTCCGCTGATGGCGCTGAGTATTGGGTTCCCAATGGTCATTGTGGCAGGGCTGGATCACCGCTATGGCTGGTCCCCCGAATTTCCGTTATGGCTCATCGTGCTCGGCTTCATCTTGATCTCGCTCGGATACGCTTTCGCTGTGTGGGCATTGGCAGAGAACCGCTTTTTTTCGAGCGTGGTGCGTATTCAGACGGATCGCGGGCATGTGGTGTGTGACAGTGGCCCATACCGGATTGTGCGGCATCCGGGCTATGCAGGAAATATTCCGCCACTGCTGGGTATTGTGCTGGCGTTAGGCTCGGTATGGACACTTATTCCGGCTGCGGCGGCGTTGATCATCACGGTGATCAGAACCGTACTGGAAGACCAGACTCTACAGGAAGAGTTGCCGGGTTATCGAGACTATGCACAGCGCGTGCGCTATCGGTTGATTCTGGGGATTTACTGAGGGCCTTGCCCAACGTTTCCGGGGGCTGAATTGGTGGACCAAACAAAGCAAAGATGAGAGCTGAGTGGTAGTTATATCGCTGGAATTCCCAAGTCTGCTTCTGACCAAACTCAGACCCAAAAGAACACAGTGATTTTCGTCTGCTGTTGCCCGAAAGCAGGCATCGTTCTGATTAACTCGGGTCGCTCTGTAGCGCTTCTGCATTTTACACTGACGGAATTGACGTCAGGCGTCGCCCCCCCTACTCTCCGGTCATGGAAAGTTCAGATCAATATCTACCCACTTTAACGCGGATTGCCGACGCGCTTGAGCGACTGGCACCGCGTCCGCCGCAGAAACTGGAACTGGATTCCGGGGACGCATTTGTCTGGCATGCCGACGGCGGCTGGCTGGAACCCATTCACAAAATCAACCGGGTTGAACTGCAACTGCTGAAGGGCATCAACCGTCAGACGGATTTATTGTTCGATAACACTCGGCGGTTTTCAGACGGGTTTCCGGCCAACAACGCCCTGCTCTGGGGGGCTCGGGGGACCGGCAAAAGCTCGCTGGTTAAGGCGGTTCATGCCGAGATCAACGCCAAGTCGCCGGGGTCACTGGCGTTGGTGGAAATCCACCGTGAAGACATCCCGTCGCTGCCCAAACTGTTGTCCATCCTGCGGACCGCCTCTCGTCAGTTCCTGTTGTTTTGTGATGACCTGTCTTTCGACAGTCAAGACGACACCTATAAATCCCTGAAAGGCGTTCTTGAGGGCGGCATTGAGGGGCGTCCGGATAACGTATTGTTTTACGCCACATCCAACCGTCGTCACCTGATGGCCCGCGATATGATCGAGAACGAGCGCTCAACCGCCATTCACACCTCTGAAGCGGTCGAGGAGAAAGTATCGTTATCTGATCGCTTCGGGTTGTGGTTGGGCTTTCATAATTGTGATCAGGACACCTATTTCGCCATTGTCGACGGATATGTGGAACGTTTTGGGCTATCTGATCCCAGCATTGATGTCCGTGCCGAAGCCATCGAGTGGACGGTTACACGAGGGTCGCGTTCCGGGCGAGTGGCCTGGCAATATATTCAGGACCTGGCCGGTCGTCTCGGCAAACGGCTGGATCAGGTATGACCGAAAACCAGGAATTCGACGTTCTGATCATCGGCAGCGGCGCTGCCGGACTGGGCCTGGCGCTCGATTTGCCACGCCATGTTCGTGTTGGCCTGCTGACCAAGGGCGCGACGGCAGACAGCAACACCTATTTTGCGCAAGGCGGAGTCGCCGCCGTTCTCGACGAGACAGACACCACAGAATCCCACGTTGCCGATACCCTGAAAGCCGGCGGTGGAATCTGTGATGAAGAAGCCGTCCAATTTATCGTCGAACATGGCCGAGCGGCAATCGAACGGCTCATTGATTTGGGCGTCGACTTTTCTCAAGAAGAGCAGCCGAACGGCGAGTCCGCCCCGCATTTAACCCGTGAAGGCGGGCATTCGCACCGCCGGGTCGTGCACGCCGCCGACGCGACCGGTCGGGAGATTGAGACCACCTTGATCGAGCGGGTCTGTGAACTCGACAACGTCACGGTGCTTGAACACCATATGGCGGTCGACCTGATCCGCGAAACCGACGCGGAAGGTCGTCGGGGACGATGTATCGGTGCTTATGCGCTTGATATCACGAGCGAACGCGTCAGGGCTTATGGCGCCAAAGCCACCGTGCTAGCCAGTGGCGGGGCGTGCAAGGTCTATCTTTACACCTCGAACCCGGACGGCGCGACGGGTGATGGTATGGCCATCGCCTGGCGTGCAGGGGCGCGGGTCGCCAACATGGAATTTACCCAGTTTCACCCAACCTGCCTGTATCACCCGGAAGCTAAATCGTTCCTGATCACTGAAGCCGTGCGGGGCGAAGGCGGCAAACTATTATTGCCGGACGGATCAAGATTTATGGACCGCTTTCACGAACAGGCGGAACTGGCACCTCGCGACGTGGTTGCGCGTGCTATTGATCATGAAATGAAGCGTCTCGGCGTAGAGAGTGTATTTCTCGATATTTCCCACAAATCAGAGGAATTTATCCAGGAGCATTTCCCGACGGTACGTGAAAAGTGCCTGGAGTTCGGCATAGACATCACCCGCGATCCGATCCCGGTGGTCCCCGCCGCCCATTACACCTGCGGCGGTGTGGTCACGGACCTTGCTGGGCGAACCGATATCGACGGCCTGTATGCGGCTGGCGAAGTGGCAAACACGGGGCTTCATGGGGCCAATCGCATGGCCTCGAACTCGCTTCTGGAATGCCTGGTGATTTCACGCGCCGCCGCACAGGATATCTCGGACAAACTCGCCGATACGCCTGCGCCACCTGAAATTCGCCAGTGGGATGAAAGCCGGGTACGGGATTCCGACGAGGATGTTGTGGTCTCCCATAACTGGGACGAGCTGCGCCGCTTCATGTGGGATTACGTGGGCATCGTCAGAACGACAAAACGGCTTGAGCGGGCCAAACACCGGGTCGATCTTTTGCGTTCAGAGATTTCTGAATATTATGGAAATTACCGCGTCACCGGCGATCTTCTGGAACTACGCAACTTGACCGTAGTCGCCGATCTGATTATCCGTTCGGCGATGATGCGCACCGAAAGTCGGGGTTTGCATTACACCCTGGATCACCCAGAACCGGATACCTCCCGCCCGCCCCAGAACACGCTTCTGATCCCGCCGCAAAGATAGGGGGACAACATTCTGGGACTGGCACATCAATAGATGGGCCGTCAGGATGAGGCTGAGTGACGCCGAGACCGTCACAGTCCTCCATCGCCAGAATCGCACCCTGCTGTTTGGCAAAAGATGAGATTGATACAGCCGAGATGATCATCAGACCTGGTGGGTTGAAAACATCACCAGTCCCAATGCCATCATCGTCATCCAGAGAGTGTTCAGGTTGTAGATCAGCGCTTTCTGTCGGGCTTTACGGTTTTTCTCGTCTATTTGATCCTGCCACCCCGCCTGGTCACGCTCGGCGTTCTGACGTGCAATGATGCTTACCGACGAAGACCCATAATCGAAATCCGGTACAGCGATTCCATCGTGCAGCTCGAGGCGCGTCGAAATCAACAATCCGGCGATGCCAATCAGAAACATGCCGAACCAGCCAAGAAAAATCATGGTAACACTGGTGACAACGATCAGCACCGCAAACCCAAGAAATACCACCGTCGATAACGGTTTCAGCTTGTTCCAGCTCTTCATGGGCCCCGACCTCCTGTCGTCCAGTGTAACACAGATTGTCAGAGACTGGAGCGATCGACGGCGTCGGATTTATACATCTGATCAAGGCTCTTCATGAATTGGTGAAATACCCATCGGATCGATCGAGATAAAGGCATCGGCACCAACTTCTACGGTCGGCAATACAACAGGTACGACACAGAATAATTCCTGACCGTTCCAGTCAACTGTATATTCATTGGCCGAACCGACATAGGCGAGACTGGTCACACGCCCCTTCAGCATTTCGCCTTTATGCGGGCCATCAGCTGGATGTAGGGTAATGGCTTCCGGACGCACTGCGGCCTGCGCAGGACCGAGACCGGCTTCGCCAGTTGCACGGTGGAGGCGGATCGTTTCACTTCCAACATTGAGAACAGCCTGCCCGTCATCATCGACGACGTGCCCCTCGATGATGTTGGCATCACCCATAAATGTCGCGACAAATGTAGAATTTGGTTTTTGATACAGTGCTTTGGGGGTGCCTGTTTGGGCAATCGTCCCCTCATTCATGACAACAACCTGATCGGAAACCGACAAAGCCTCGCTTTGGTCATGGGTCACATAAACAGAGGTAATACCGGTCTCCTGCTGTAAAAGACGGATATCGTCGCGCATGTGGCGGCGCAATTTGGTGTCGAGATTACTTAAAGGTTCATCGAACAGCATCACCTTGGGTTCCAAAATTAGGGCCCGCGCCACGGCCACACGCTGCTGTTGGCCGCCTGATAGCTGGTCGATGAACCGTGAAGATAAACCCGTCAGGCCGACCGCTCCAAGTGCCGTTTCAACACGTTCGGTGCGTTCTGCGGTGCCAACACCCTGGACCTTCAACCCATACCCCACATTTTCTCCAACGTTCATATGTGGAAACAAGGCATATGATTGAAATACCATCGCAACGTCCCGGCGGCTGGCCGAAAGCACGGATACATCTTCCTCGCCAATTAAAATCTGCCCCGACGTCGGCAACTCCAATCCGGCAATCAAACGCAAGATGGTTGTTTTACCGCAACCCGACGGGCCCAAAATTGTCGTCAGGCTACCCGGCGCAATATCAAGGTCGATATTTTTGATCACGATGAGATCGCCAAACTTCTTAACAACATTTTTTAGCGATACGCGTGCTGAGGAAGAATTATCGACCATGTGTTCTCTCATTCATATGGTTTGCCGTTCGGTCCGTGACTTCCCGACCAGCTTGTCGATCATGATGATGACCAACAACATGGAGACAATCAGGACCGAACCATAACAGATAGATTGCCCGTAATCACCGTCTTCGACTCGCCCCAAAATATAGGTTGTCGCGACTTGCGTTTCTGCGGTCACCAAAAAGATAATGGCGCTGACGGTGGTCATGGATTTCACGAAGCTGAACACCATGGCTGAGATCAACGCCGGGCGCATCAATGGCAGAACGATCGTAAAAATCGTCCTGATCGAGCTTGCCCTCTGGGTCAGCGAGGCTTCTTCCAACGAAGGATCTATTTGCGCCAGAGCCGAAATACCGGTTCGTATCCCCACGGGCATGTTGCGAAAAACAAATGAGATTACAATTATCACTGCCGAGCCCGTCATCAGGATCGGCGCCGTATTGAAGGCGATGACATAACTGATTCCAATCACCGTTCCCGGGATCGCAAAACAGATCATCGCCCCGAAATCCACTAGGTTGCGCCCGGCGAAACGGCGGCGTGTCGTGACATAGGCGATCAGCAGGCCGATCATCGCCGTCAAGGGCGCGCCGACGGCGGCAAAACCCAGCGTTGTCAGAAAGGACGGCCATGCCCCATAGCCCAGTCCGCGAGTCCACAGTTCTTCATAATGAGATAGCGTCAGAGTGTAATCCGCGCCCCAGTTGACGACAAAACCACCCAGCAGAATGCTGCCGTACAGCAATACCGTAAACACCATCCAGATAACGGCAACGGTGCTGCAGGTCCAGACAACGCCACGAGGCAACGGCTGGAACGTCCCCCCAACCCCTTTACCGGTCACTGTGATATAGGATTTCTTGCCGATCCAGTAGCGTTGCACAACGAAGCTGATCAGCGAAAAGGTTAGCAGCAGGATGCCCAGGGTTGCGGCACGCGGATAATCCAGTTGCGCGCCGACAATGCTGAAATAGATTTCTGTCGCAAGCACGTCATAGTCGCCACCCAGCACCAATGGGTTGCCGAAATCAGCCAGCGACGCGATCACCCCCAACAAAAACGCATTGGCGATGCCGGGACGCAGCAGGGGCAAGGTGACGTGGCGAAACGTTTGCCAGTCAGATGATCGCATGGTCAGCGAGGCTTCTTCCAGCGCCGGATTAATCGACGAGACCATACCAACCAGCAGCATGAAACTGATCGGCGTGAAGGACAGGGTCTGGGCCAGAAAAATACCCCAAAATCCATAAATATAAGGCGAACGTTCAAACCAGCCTGCCTCACCAGCGCCGATGAACAGGCCTCCATCGCCGAACAACATCAGGAGAAGATCGTTGATACTGCCGTTGCGCCCGAAAATAAGGATCAGCGACAGGCCGATCACAAACGGTGGCGTGATAATGGGCAGAATTGAAAATATGCGAATGATGCCGTGAAAACGTTTAGTCACTCGGGTCGCAAACAGTGAAAACGTAAGCCCCAATAGGGTCGTCGCGACACCTACCGATAATGCCATACGGACAGAATTCCACACCGTACGCCCAATTCCGAAGGAGAACAGGTTTTCGATAAACAGGTACGGTGTGAAGCTACCGTCCTTGGCGATCAGGACTTTTGAGAAAACCGTCGAAACCGGAAAGAAAACAAAAATTGCAACGGAGATGATGACCAACAAAACCGATCCGGTCATAAACGGATCACCCTGGATATACCCAAGCCGTGCCAAGGCAAGTGAAAAAACGCCGCCCAATGCGATGATCTGCGCGGTGGCACCATACCCTAAGGGCTCTTTGGTGATTGTTGCGACGACCATCACTGCAATCATCGTCAGTGCAGAGATTGCACCATCAATCATCGGTGCCCTGCGTGAGAATTGCCATGGGCGTAAAATCAAAGCGGCAAAAGCGATGATCGCAATGGTCGAGCTATTGAGACTGCTCCAGCCATAAGCGATGAGAAACTCATCGGCGGTCGCGTCCAGAACCCCATATTCCAGACCACGCCACGGCAACACGGCAAAAGCCAGAAGGCCGAATACCGCCCACTGACGGACGGGGTCACGCCACACGCTAACGGCAGGAATATTGGCGACGATCATGTGCAAGCCGCGCAGTCAAAAACAATACAATTGTAACAGCTCGACGCGCAAAACCGTTAGGGGCCCGACTTTAAAGCCGGGCCCCTGCGTTTTGGAATACATTAACGTTCCAGCGGTTTAACTTCCCGGATCCACCGGTCGATCAAACCTTTACGTTTTTCTTCACTGCCGTAAGTGACGAAGTCATAATCGATCATCTTCACATTCTCGAGACGGATGGCCTCTTTTGGCACGGCGGCATTGACATTGGTCGGCACTTGAAATGCCTGTACCTCGGATGCAACTTCCTGGCCTTCTTTGGACAATGCCCAATCAACGAACATCTTGGCGTTGGCCATGTTACGTGCACCCTTGATGATGCTGAGGCCACCAATCTCGTAGCCGGTCCCTTCGCAGGGCGCAACCAGTTCGATCGGGAAACCCTTGGCTTTTTCCTTGGCGTGATCATGCAAAAAGCCAATGCCGATCATCACCTCGCCGCGCGCCGCGTTCTTGCCTGGTGCCGACCCGGATTTGGTATACTGGGCGATGTTTTTATGAAGGCTCTTGAAATAATCGAAGGCCTTTTCCTCACCCCAAAGTTGAACAAATGTTGCCGTTGCAGTGTAGGCGGTGCCTGAGCTTTGCGGGCTCGCCACCTGAATGTGCCCCTTGAATTCTGGTTTTGCCAGGTCGGACCAGCACTTGGGCATATCCAGTCCAGCTTTCTTTAACATGTCGGTGTTGACGCTATAGCCAAGGATCCCCACGTAAATGCCGACCGAATGATTTTTCTGGCTGCTTGCGGGGTTCTTGTAGGGGCCGCCGATATCACCCAGCGACGAGGATACGTAGGATTCAAGCAAGCCGTTGACACCGGCCTGACTATGCGGATCAAGCGTTCCACCATACCAAATATCACCTTGCGGGTTGTCTTTTTCAGCCAGGATCTTGGCGTAGGTGCTGCCCGACCCATTGCGGGTCATGGAGACCTTGACGCCGAATTTTTTCCCGAAGGTTTCAGATGCCCGTTGGCACCAGTCCCCCTGCATACTGCAATAAATTGACAAACGGCCTTCGGCATTGGCCGACGTCGAGCTGAGCGTTCCAGATACGGCCATTGCGGCCACTAATGTGCTAAACACCAGATGTTTATGCATGTGCTGACCCTTCCTCAATTTTACAGTTAATACCTTGGATTGATTCGCCTAATCCCAAGGCTCCTATTTGCGAGTTTAAACGCTTCGCCCCATTTCAGTCCACCAGTTTACCCAAAACACTTTACACATCAGAACGGGCAGCCGACCTGATGAGTCGCCCCCGCAAGTCTTTGATGTTAAGGTTGAGGTAATAGAAGCACCATATATTTGACGATAGAGTGTTTTGGTGATTTGCGACTGGATCAGGCGCAAAGAATTTATTCTTTGGAGTACTACTCATGGAAAGTCAGGATATGTGCCGGGTTTTGGTCATTGATGATGAAGAATTAATGCGGGAAACTTTAAGGCCGATTTTCTCAGGGTTAGGTGCCCAAGTCATTTCCGAAGCCGAAAATGGCGACGACGGCATTCTGGCTTTTCAGGAACACAAACCCGACGCCACCTTTCTGGACATCAAGATGCCGGGGAAAAGCGGTGTCGAAACTTTGAAAAAAATTATAGAGATTGACCCTGATGCGGTTGTCGTAATGCTGACTGCAATCACAGACTCGAACATAGCAGATTCGTGTATTGAGCATGGTGCCCGGCATTTCGTCAGAAAAGGCGCGTCTCCGGCGATCCTGAGCATTATGTTAAAAGCCGGTCTGGATATGGTTAATCCGGCGGCTTAAACGTTTAACAGTCCTGGCGGAAACAAAGCATGGCAAGTGGTTGACCATGTGGTTTTTGATGTTGATACTTCGGCGATCAAATCATCGGGTTCAGGAGGCATTTCAATGAAAACCAATCTCGTATCTGCAGTCATCGGCGTTTTAGCGTTATTATTCATCAGCCAGACCCAGCCAGCGTCAGCCCTTGAAGCCTATTCCCCACAGGAACAGCAGCAGTTCATGGACTGGTGTACGGGCGCAAAAAGTGCCACGGAAAGTACCTGTTCATGCACCCTCAAACGTCTGGCCCAGACCGTGCCAGCGGCAACCCTTGCGCAGTTTCTCAGCAGCCAGGGAAGTTTCAGCCTGTCGACGGCAGCCGTAACCACAGGGGCTTCCGTCACCCAGGCCCTGCTGAGCTGCTCCAACGGCTAGTGCTCCAGCATCTATCAGGCCCGATTACGCAGGTATTTGCGTGGGTCCCGCGCCGTTTTGCCCTTGCGAATTTCAAAATGCAATTGTGGTTTGGTGACGTTGCCGGTTGAGCCGACCGTCGCAATTTTCTGACCGCGTTTGAGTTTTTGGCCGCGCTTGACCAGCAGTTGATGGTTATGGGCGTAGGCTGTCACCCAACCGCCATCGTGTTTGATGAGAAGTAGGTTGCCAAAGCCACGAAGTTCGTTTCCGGCGTAGGCGACAACACCATTTTCCGCCGCCAGGACGGGCGTCCCGCGCCCCGCCAGAATGTTAACCCCATCGTTCCTCAGCCCCTTGGCCTTGCTGCCAAAACCGGAAACAACTTTGCCCTTAAGTGGCCAGATAAAACCACGTCCGGATTTTGGTGGTGGTGGAGGAACACGGACGGGCAGGACCCGTGGCACCGCCTTTTGTGCTGTTTTCGTCTGCGTTGGACTTAATTTGGGAGGCGACGACCAGGCCGGTGGTTTGGCCGGAATCCTTTTTGCCGGTTTTGGCGCATCAGCCGACGTCGGCGATGAGGGCCTGGCGTTAGGACTGACGGCGACAGTCCGGGTTGACGCGTTCGTATCGACCGGCAACGCCAGCGTTTCACCAATACGGATGACATAGGGTGGGCGCAGACCGTTCAGACGGGCAACATCATAGGCGTCCACATCGTGGTTAAGGGCAATCTGGTTTAGGGTATCGCCCTTGCGGACCGTATAGACCGTGCCCCGTGGCAATTTGATCCGCTGTCCGATCCTGAGCGAAAACGGGGCCCGCAGGCCGTTGGTCTCGATAATCGCCCGCATGGGAACCTTATGACGCCGCGATAACGCGTAAACGGTGTCGCCCTTGCCGACAATCACCGCTGACGCACCGACAAACGCCTGATTGCTATTTTGCGGGCGATTGACGTTACGCGGCACCTCTTCCCGGGGCGGCCATTCCGCATAACCACACGCCGACAGCCCCATAGGAAGCAGTACGACTAAATAGCGCCAGGATCGTCCCGAAATTTTCATACCCGGATTATCGCCAAGGTTAGCGTTTTCGACAACAGCCTATCTGCCGGTTTCAGGAAATACCTCCTAAAGCCAGCTCTCTTCAAGGGGATAGCTCGACAGCATTTCGACACCATCTTTGGTAATCAGCATCTGTTCTTCCAGTTTGACACCCTCTTTTCCGCCGTCTACGCCAATAAACGATTCGACGCAGACGGTCATGCCTTCATGGAACATGCCGTCATAGCCACTCCTGGCGTAATCAACGCCGTGTTTTATGGATGGATATTCGTCGGCGAGACCGACACCGTGGAGCACGCAGGAATAACGGTTAGAGAGAAATTCATCGGGAATCGGCCAGGCCTTTTCCGTCAGTTCACGGAAACTGACACCATCTTTCAGGAGCGCAATGTTGTATTTGATCTGCTCGACGGCGGCGGCGTACAGACGGCGCTGTTCATCGTCCGGTTTACCGTCACCACACAGCCAGGATCGAGAAATATCCGAACAATACCCATATGGCCCAACCAGATCGGTATCAAAACTGACCATATCACCGCGTTCAATCGGCCGCATCGAGCATTCCCTGAACCACGGGTTGGTCCGTGGACCAGATGACAATAACCGGGTTTCAATCCATTCTCCGCCCATAGCGATGTTGGTTTCATGAAGTTTCGCCCAAAGCGCATTTTCCGAAATTCCGGGTTCCAGAATTTTGCGCATCGCCGCCATCCCGGCTTCACATGCGGCCATCGACTGTTTCATCAGCACCAACTCACCCGCGGACTTGATTTCACGGGCATGCTCCAGAACTTTCAGCCCGTCGAACAGTTCGATGCCATGCGAACGAATGGCGTCCGTGCCCATATGGGACAGGCGATCAACGGCAAGACGCCGGTTGGCGCCACAGTGTTGTTTGACCAGTTCGGCGATTTCACCGCCGAAGGCCTTTGCCCGAGACGGCGATTCCGATCCCGCGGCAAAATAATAAAATGTTCTCATCACCCGATACTCATCAACGCCGGGCAGATCTTCTGCCAGATGGGGATGGTTTGAATAATCCATAAGCACACAAGGGCCGTCAGCGGCGACAAATACACACCTGGTTTCGTAATGCGAACACCAGACCTGCATGTTGGTGGCGTCGGTGGCATAGCGGGTGTTGACCTGATCGAACAACAGAACCGCACCAAGATCGCGGCGTCTTAGCTCATCCCTGATCCGCCCAATCCGGTAAAGGCGCACGTCGTCCAGATCGGTGGGGGCATCGGAGAATTCCATGGCACCGTGCTGACGCGCCGCGCCTTTTTTGTATACCTCCTCGGCGGCGTTGATCCCCATCATTCTTCCCCCGTTTGGTAAATTCAGTTACAGCGTCATCGCCAGTTCCCGGCCCTCATAGATCGCCATTACCGCCAGTCGCGGTGCCACCGCATCACCGATACTGTGGACAACCAGATCGCCATAATTTTGCGCCAGTTCATCGGTCAGCCAGTTTTGCGATTCATTTGTCGTCGCCAGAACCAGGGCATCTGCTTCAATTCGCGATGCGGAGCCATCCAGCAAATCGACGATGCTCGCCGCGTCGCCATGCCATTCTGAAATCGCAGACTCCAAAACAAAATCCACACCCAGTTGTTTCAGACGCTGGCGCAGCGGCCAGTCGGTCGCGGTCCGCGCCAGCTCATACCCAACCATGGGCAGGCGCGTCACAATCGTCACCTGATGTCCGGCTTCTGCCAGTTGCCAGGCTGTGCCCGCGCCATGCCAGTGGCCAATATCATCCAATACAATCACTCGTTTGCCGGGGCGCGCGGCTTTGCCCATGACGTCTTCCACCGACCAGACATTGGGTTTATCGACCCCCGACATTTTCTCAATATGAGGAAGGGAACGCTGGAAACCAGTTTCCGTTGGCAGCGAGCCAGTTGCCAGAATAACTTCGTCGGCACCAAACCCGGCAACTTCGTCAGCTTCCAGCAAGGTGTTGAGGCGCAGATCAACACCTAGGCTGACGAGACGGTGTTCGTACCAGTCAATCAGATCAAGGATCTGGGCGCGGCGCGGCTGCAGGCCCGCCAGACGAAAGCGCCCACCGACTTCGGGACCGGCTTCGGCCAGTGTCACCGTGTGACCGCGTTCCGCGGCGACACGTGCGGCTTCCAGTCCCGCCGGTCCGCCACCGACAACCAGCAAGTTTTTCGGCGTGTTGGATTTGATGAAACGGTCCCCACCCCATTCGAATTCGCGCCCGGCTGACGGATTGACCAGACACGAAATCCAGTAATCCCGCGACCGTCGTCCCCAGCACATCTGGTTGCACGACAGACAGGGGCGGATATCTTCATCCCGGTCTTCGGCCGCCTTGTTAGCCAGATGCGGATCGGCGATCTGGCCTCTAACGATAGACACCATGTCCGCCTGCCCGGATGCGATCACCGACTGGGCATTTTCCGGGGTGCGGACGTGGCTTTCGCACTGCACGCGGGCGTGTTTGATCACCTGCTTCAGGGCTTCGGCATACGGCGCTCCCAGCTTGTCGCCATACAGGACCGTCGGCATCAGCGGATAAAAATCGAAATAACTTCCGGTGCCGCAAGTGACATAGTCAATCAGCCGGTTTTCATCGTGATAGACGACAATCTCCTGCATCTCCTCGACTGACAGCGAGACGTCGATTTCTGGGTGCATGTTGATGGCGAGGCCAATAATAAACTTATCACCAACCCGCTCGCGGATCGCCTTGATAATTTCCGTCGAAAATCGCATGCGGTTCTCAAACGATCCGCCCCACTGATCCTGCCTGCGGTTTGACCAGGGCGTCCAGAACTGATCGATCAGGGCATGGTACGCGGCAAACAACTCAATGCCGTCAAAACCCGCCCTGTGGGCCCGTCCGGCGGCATCGGCATAAGCCGATATCAGCTCAAGAATTTCGGCTTCCGACATGGCGTGACTGCCGTCTGAATCATGATAGGACGGCAAGCCCGACGGCGACCAATTAGCGTGGTAGGAATTATCGAAATCACCGTGCTGTCCGACGTGATAGAGCTGATTGATCATCACCGTGCTGTAGGCGTGGCAGGCCTCGGTTATGCGCTGGAAGCCGGGGATCACTGCATCGTCACCGGGGCGGAAATTGCCTCGCGTCAGGACCGCACTTTTATGTACCGGAATGGGCTCAACCACGATCATCGCCGCCCCGCCGCGCGCCCGTTCTTCGTAATAGCCCAAATGCCGCTCACCGGGCAGGCCGTCTTCCGCCATGTTAGCCGTGTGCGCGCCGAAGACGATGCGGTTCTTAAGCGTCTTGTGACCCAGCGTCAGCGGCTCGAACAGGCGGGGAAATTTCCGGGACATGGCGGGTCATCATCCATTCAAACATTCGGCCAGATGCTCGGCGGTGAACAGATCGAGATGCCCGCCTCCTCCATTCTTGTATACGGTGAGGTCATCAACGTTTTGTCGCCCGGCGACGCGTTTTTGGCAAAGATCGAACAAATCACCCAGAATATCAGCCTCGGCAATCACCCCCGCCTCCATGGGTTGGGTCAGATCCCCCACTTCGCCGACCGTGGCGTCGCGATAATTCACGTATATGCGAGCCCGGCGCAGGGTCTCGTCATCGGCTTCGCGCATGGTCGGTGTGTAGCCGCCGACCAGATCAACATGCGCCCCAGGTTTCAGATACGTGCCCAGGATCAGAGGATCAGTTGCCATGGTGGCAACCGAAATGACATCGGCCTTGGACACCGCAGCGTTCAGGTCTTCGACGATCTCGATGTCCCGGTCGAGTTGACTGACAACGCCGTCACACCGTGAGGTTGTTCGGTTCCAGATCATCACACGATTAAGATTTGGGCGGGCGGCCAGGTGTGCCGTAATCAGATGTGGTGCCAGCGACCCCGCTCCGACCATCAGCAGGGTCCGGGCATCTTCGCGTGACAACAATCGTGACCCCAGCGCCGAATCCGCTGCCGTCTTCCACAAGGTCAGCGCCGTACCGTCGATGGTCAGGGTTGGCGAGCCGGTCTCGCCGTCAAACAGCTGATACGTTGCCTGAATGGTCGGCAGGTCGTCGTCACGCTGGTTATTATCCGGCAGGATGGTGGCCATTTTCGTGCCAAACGCCCGGCCCGGCGCCCACGTTGTATGGACCAGAAATCCCTCTCCCGCCGGACGTGTTCCGACCGGCGGCTCCAGACAGGATCGCCCGATCCGTGGCGGCTCGTGGCGATGGGCGCGCTCAAACGCATCCATCAGCGCCGGATAGGTCAGATTGGAATGAACCTCGCCCGCATCAACAAACCGCATCTCCAGCCCCTCCCCAACATGTCACTGCCAGAGCTTGGCTGATTATGGTTTACGGGTCTACAGGGAAAGTGAGTGGCGGTTGGTGTTACCCGACCCCCGCAACCAGCGGCACGAAACGTACACCGCCGAGGTCGGTAGTTTCGGCGCCGTCTTCGGTTTTGACTATTTTGGTCAGGCGCTGGTCGTGTTCGTCGACCCCGATGGGGAGGATCATGATGCCGCCGACCGCCAGTTGATCAAACAGCAACGGTGGCACGTCGAGGGCCGCGGCGGTGACGATGATGCGCTCAAACGGCGCCTGTTCGGGCCACCCGGCGGAGCCGTCCCCGGCCATGGCCGTGACGTTGCGGATATTCAGGGCCTCGAAGCGCTGTTCGGCGACCCGCAACAGTTCCTTATGCCGTTCGATGGTATAGACCCGGCGGCACAGTGGTGACAGAATCGCTGTCTGGTACCCCGACCCGGTGCCGATTTCCAGCACCTTGCTTCGGTCTGTCAATTCAAGGGCTTCGGTCATCATGGCGACAACCAGCGGCTGACTGACGGTCTGATGGTGACCAATCGGCAGGGCGACATTTTCATAGGCCCGTGACTTAAAATGATCGGCCAGGAACATGTCGCGCGGTACCCCCTCAATGGCATCAAGCACCTTTTTATCGGTAATTCCGCATTGACGGAGCTCCAAGATCAGCGGGCCGACCCGCTCATCGAGACTCATTTCTGCATCGCCTGTAATTTTTTCAGACCCGCCGCATGGGTCAAATCAAGGGTCAATGGTGTCACCGCAATGGCACCGCGCAGTACGGCTTCCAGGTCCGTGCCTTTTTTGGCCCGGTCTTCTTCGCGCTGCGGGCCGATCCAGTAATAATCTTCACCCCGCGGATCAACACCCGGGGTTAGGGCACCGCCGATTTTGCGTCGACCCTGACGGACGGCTTCAATAGAAGTTACGTCACCGGCATTCACCGGCGGGAAGTTGACGTTCATCAGAGTATTTTTCGGCCAGTCGGCACCGCTCAGATAATCGAGCACCGGGCCAATCCAATGTTCCGCCGTGGCCCAGTGAACTTTTCGGTTATCCGTATAGACCTGACTGAAGGCGATTGACGGCACACCCAGCAAAGCGCCTTCCATGGCCGCTGCGACGGTCCCGGAATAGATTACATCTTCACCAATATTCCCGCCCTTGTTAACACCCGACAACACCAGATCGGGCGGGTTGTCCTTCATCACGTGGGAGATTCCCAAAAGCACACTATCGGTTGGTGTGCCATCAACGGCAAACCGGCGTTTCGAGACCTTGCGGATGCGCAACGGCTGGCGCAGCGTCAGCGAATGGCTGGTTGCACTCTGTTCCGTTTCGGGGGCAACGACCCAAACCTCCTTAACCAGCGGTTTGATCGCCCGCTCCAGCAGTTTCAGGCCGGGGGCGGCGATACCGTCATCGTTGGAGATCAGTACACGGGCATTGGAAAGGTTCAAAGGATCAAGACCCCACCACTTCAATTGTCTCCAGCCCACCCATGTAATGGCGCAGCACGTTGGGGATGACGATGGAGCCGTCAGCTTGCTGGTAGTTTTCCAAAATCGCGACCAGGGTGCGACCGACAGCCAGTCCCGACCCATTGAGGGTATGGGGGTATCCGAGCTCCTTCTCGCCGCTTTTCCGATAACGTGCCTTCATGCGCCGGGCCTGAAAGTCACCGCAGTTGGAGCAGCTTGAAATCTCGCGGTACGTGTTCTGGCCGGGCAACCAGACCTCGACATCGTAGGTTTTGCGCGCCCCAAATCCCATGTCACCCGTCGACAGGATCACGGTACGATACGGCAGTTCCAGCCGTTTCAACACTTCTTCGGCACAGCCGACCATACGTTCCAGTTCCGCATCGGACTCCTCCGGTCGGGTCACCGAAACCATTTCCACCTTGGTAAACTGATGCTGGCGGATCATGCCACGAGTATCTTTTCCAGCCGATCCGGCTTCGGAACGGAAACACCAGGACATCGCTGTATAACGGCGTGGCAGATAGTCTTCCTCGACGATGTTTCCGGCAATGATGTTGGTCAGCGGCACTTCAGCGGTCGGGATCAACCAATAACCATCTTCGGTCTTGAACGAGTCCTCGCTGAATTTCGGCAGCTGCCCGGTCCCATACATGGTCGCATCATTGACCAGCGCTGGTGGATTAACCTCCGTATAACCATGCTCGCCGGTATGCAGGTTGAGCATGAAATTCGCCAGTGCACGCTCCAGCCGGGCCAGTGGTCCGGACAGCAACACAAACCGCGCGCCGGCCAATTTGGCAGCCGTCTCGAAATCCATGTACCCGAGGGCTTCGCCGAGATCGAAATGCTGCTTGGGCTCGAAATCGAACGTCCTTGGCTCACCAACCCGGCGGACCTCGACGTTATCGTCTTCCGTGACGCCTTCCGGCACATCATCAAACGGCAAGTTGGGAACTCCAGACAGCACATCATTCAGCTGTTTTTCCAGATCCGCCTGCTCTGCCTCGGCCTCGGCCTGCTCTGCCTTCGATTTGGAAACCTGGGCAATGATGTCAGAGGCATCTTCGCCATTGGCCTTGGCCACACCAATCTGCTTGGACAGGACATTGCGCGCCGTCTGAATTTCCTGAGCCCGGCCCTGGGCACCGCGGCGCTTGGCATCGAGATCAATCAGCGATGCCGACTGCGCCGGCAAATGCCGTTTCGCCAATCCTGCATCAAACTGCTGCGCGTTTTCGCGTATCCATTTTATGTCGTACATGCCCAGTGCCGTCCTCAGTGCCGTCGTAAATTTTTAATACCGGATTCATCTTGAATCTGACGATCTTATAGGGCGAAAATTCCCCGCGCGAAAGAGGCATTGATATTTTCATGTGCGGACTTAGTAAGGAGGCCACAAGGGTTTGTCTTTCATCTGAGAGAAATGAACCTATATATTGGAAAACATCTAATGACTGACATTACGCTATGAGGGTTATGGTCTTGTTGAATGGGTGTCTAACATGATCCCTGCACCGCTGCCGACAAATGAGGAACAGCGCCTGGAGAAACTCTATGAACTCGATATCATGGATACTCTGGAAGAGCAGGCCTACGATGATATCACTCACCTGACGGCGCAGATTTGCGGCGTCCCGATCGCGCTGATCAGCCTGATTGACCGCGACCGCCAGTTTCTAAAGTCGCACCACGGCCTGGACGTCAATGAGGTATCACGCGAGCTGGGATTCTGCCCCCACGCCATCCTCGACAATGAATTGACGGTGGTCGAAGACGCCACCAAGGACGAGCGTTTTCACGACAACCCACTGGTCACGGGTGGGCCGGAAGTGAAATTCTATGCTGGTGCACCGCTGATCATGCCCGGTGACCTCAGGGTCGGCACATTGTGCGTCGTCTCAACCGAACCACGAACGCTCACCGATGACCAGGCGAAAACCTTGGAAACACTGGCCCGACAGGTCGTATCGCAGTTGGAACTGAGACAAACGGTCAAACAACTGGAAGCGGCCAACTCGAACGGTCAAAAAGTATTGGTCGACTTGGCACGTTCAGAAGAACGCGAACGCACCCGCGGCGAAATCATGGAAATGCTTGCCAAATCCAGACCGCTCACTGACGTTCTGGAGACCTTGGCCATTCGAATAGAGGATGAACTTGAAGGAGCTTCATGTTCAATCCTGCTGCTAGATCGCGAAGGCAAACGCCTCATTTGCGGCGCAGCACCCAACTTGCCTGATTTCTATAACGAGGCTATTGAGGGTTTGGAAATTGCTCCCGGCGTCGGCAGTTGTGGTAACGCTGCCGCCACCGGAAAACGGACTATCGCCGCCGACATCCAACTTCATCCGTTCTGGGAGCCGTTCAGAGAGCTAGCCGCCAGAGCAGAACTTGCCGCCTGTTGGTCGGAACCCATTTTTGACGGATCGGATAATGTCCTTGGCATTTTCGCCATTTATTACGGCTCGCCGCGAGAACCCGATGACTCGGATTTTATGGTGATTGAACGGGCGAGCAAAATGGCGGGCATTGCAATTCAGCGCCGGAACGAGGAGCAGATGCTGCTCGACGCCAAAGAGGTGTCCGAAAGCGCCAACCGGGCAAAATCGGATTTCCTAGCCTCTATGAGCCACGAATTGCGTACGCCTTTGACATCTTCGTTGGGCAGCCTTGGCCTACTGAAATCGATCGCAGAGGATGAGATTTCAGAAAATGGCAGAGAGCTTCTTGATATCGCCATGCGAAACAACGATGCGTTGCTTCGATTGGTGAACGAATTGCTGGATTTCGAAAAAATCCTGTCCGGAACGTTGGAAATCGAAACGAGCCGTCACAACATCTGTGACCTCACCTCAAATATTATCAACGACAATCAGGGGTATGCCCGGACACAATCCGTCACTTTTGTTTTTAACGATCCCATGAGCTCGTTATATGCCGACGTCCAGGAACATCGGTTTGCACAGGTAATAAACAATCTGCTGTCGAACGCAGCAAAGTTTTCAGACCCCGGATCTGACGTCGAAATTTCCGTCACAAGCGATAACGGGTGTATATTTGTGAAGGTCAAAGATCACGGCCCAGGTATCCCCGAAGATTTCAGAGAAAAGATTTACGAGCAGTTTACCCAGTTTGATTCCTCCTCGACCCGCAAACATGGCGGTACTGGACTGGGCCTTTCCATCAGCAAAGCCCTGATGGAAAACATGGGAGGAACTCTCGATTTCGAAACAGAAGTGGGCGTCGGAAGCACGTTTTTCGTCACGCTGCCGGCTTCAGATTAGGCCCACAGCGTCGTCCGCAGCGTTAACATCATCCAGGTTTGATTTAAGGCGACAATGACCGATCAGGTTTTGTCATCATCCGACGGTTTTGAAGTATCGAATGAATCCGCTTCGTCCGGGAATTCCAGATCAGATTCATCATCGTCGGAATCTATATCATCATCATCGTCGTCGTCGTCATCCTCATCTTCGCCTTGTTGTTCGCGGCGTTTCTTTTCGATCAGGCGAACAGAGATGATGGAGATCTCATAGAGGAGAATGGTCGGCAGCGCCAAACCGATCTGGCTGATCGGGTCGGGCGGGGTAAGGACAGCGGCGGCGACAAAGGCCAGAACGATGGCATATTTGCGTTTTTCACGCATGCCTTTCGAGGAGACAAGGCCGATCCGGCCTAGCAGTGTCATGACGACGGGCAGCTCGAAACAAATGCCAAAAGCGAAAATCAACCGCATGACCAGCGACAAGTATTCGTTGACCTTAGCTTCCAGCTGAATGGGCATGGTGCCGACACCGCCAGCGGACTCGAAACTGAGGAAGAACTTCCAGGCCACCGGCAGCACATAATAATAAACCAGCGATCCTCCCATAAAGAACAGGATGGGGGTGGCAATCAGAAACGGCAGGAACGCCTTTTTTTCATGTTTGTATAGCCCCGGCGCTATAAATTTCCACAGCTGGATTGATATAAAGGGAAAGGCCAGAAACATGGCCGCGAAAAATGCTACCTTGATATAGGTGAAGAAGGCCTCATGCAGGGCCGTGAAGATCAGGCGGCGGTCACGCCCCGTTTCATCCATGATGTCGGATAGCGGCTGAACCAAAAATCCGTATATGTTTTCGGCGAAATAATAGCAGGCGAAAAACAGCACCAGAATGGCAATGCCCGACCACATCAGGCGCGTGCGCAGCTCAATCAGATGATCAAGCAGCGGCATTTTCGCCTCTTCGTACGAATTCATGTGATCAGTCACGATTTAACTGTTTGCCTCTGTCTTGGGGGCCGTTTCGGGTTCGGCGGCAGGTTCAGGCGGGGAAGGATGACCAGTATCAGCTGAGATGGCCTCATCCTTGGCAGGCTTCTCATTCATATGATCGGCAGAATCCTGAATGGCCTGCTGAACGTCCCCCATATCCATGTCTTTTTCTAGATCACCGGTTGGATCAAGGGCGCTTTTGACTTCCTCTTCCAGGTCCATGTTGGCGATGGAATTGGCTTCTTTGCGCAAATCATCCAGTTCGACTTCACGCACCACATCGTCAATTCCGCTCTGGAATTCACGAGCCATGCCCCGCGCTTTACGGACCATCGACATCACGGTTTTCAGGACGCGCGGAAGGTCACGCGGACCGACAACAACGATTGCGATCGCGGCGACAATAAAAAGTTCCTGCCAGCCGATGTCGAACATGGCGGATTCTGCTCCAAGCGTTAGGCGCTGAAATTAGGGAAAGGCGGTCCGGTCAAGAAAGGGGTAGTGCGGGAAATTCCAGACCCGACGTATACCCGGCTTAACTTTTGGCCGCCGTGTCCTTTTCCGGCGCCGACTCAACGGTTTCCTCAGACTCTGATTTCAGGGCCTTCGGAGCTTCTTCGCCTGCCTGATCGCTTTCGTCTTCCTTCATGCCTTTCTTGAAAGATTTCAGCCCTTTACCGAAATCCCCCATTAAGCGGGAAATCTTACCCCCGCCGCCGAAAAGAACGAGAACGACAACAAGAACGATCAACCAATGCCATATGCTAAATGCACCCATTTTTGGCGTACCCTTATTACTTTATAGTTTAGCGCGCGGATAATGGCAGATTGCTTCCGGAGGAGCAATGCACCGTTTATGTTTATATGGTAAGAATTTTGCTGACGCTTGGAGGTCTTCTAATCTGGACGTCTGGCGATCATGTCGATCAAAGCTGATAGCCCTGAATGGCCCGCGCCTTCCTCGACGATACTGTCATGTGCATCCAAGTGCTGAATATCGAAATCGTCGAAGGCGGTGCGCAGGAGGTCGACGGTGTACATGTTTTCGGCCTGCGGCGGGCCGCCGGTCTTGTAGGACAGCTGTTCGGGCCTGTACCCTTGCATCACCACCAAACCACCAGGCTTCACCATACGTTTAATGCTGTCAAATAGTACCGTGCGTTTCTCTGGTGGCGCAAATTGAATGAAGATGGCAAGAACAACGTCATAGGCACCGTCTGCGCCACGCCACTCATAGACGTCCTGTTGTTCGACGGCAATTTCGACACCAAACTCTTCCGCCAGAAGACGGGCTTTCTCAAGCGCCGGAGCGGAAAAGTCCACGGACGTAACCCGTGCACCCTGGCGCGCGGCAAAAACGCCGTTGCGCCCCTCACCATCGGCGATCGACAGCACGTCCTGACCGAGCCTGAACAGATGGGCCTGGGATTTAACGAAAGCATTAGGTTCACGGCCAAAAAGAAACCCATCAGCTTGGTATCTCTGGTTCCAAAAATCCTGTGGTGAGTCGTTCATTATTCCCTCTTGATCGTTAGTGCAGGCCGGAGGTTATGGTATTGTGAAACGATGGTAAACCCAAGTTGACGCAAATGTGTTGCCGACCACCGAGTCTTCAGCCTGCTCATATATTGATTGTTATAAGGAAGAAAACTGAGGGCTCACTCTCAGGTCCGAAATCTGGAACCCAGACTATAAAGCTTCGGGATCAAGAGGTTCTGCCGTTTCCTCGACATCGTCACTCATCGGATCATCGGGAAGCCGGGCACTATCTTCGTCGGCCATGGACTGGGCTGTCGCATCGTCAGGTGCGGTCCCCTCCTCGCCATCTTCCTGACCATCCACCGTTTTGCTGCTGGCTTTGCCGATGTCACCGGTTGTCCGATAGGCGTTGATGGCCGGGCTGGCATCCAGCAGGCCGGCAGCTTTCAGGTCGTCGATCCCCGGCAGGTCACGGACATCACTTAGACCAAAGTGATCAAGGAAGTTGTCGGACGTACCCCAGGTGACCGGACGTCCCGGTGTTTGGCGGCGGCCGCGGGGTTTGATCCAGCCTGCTTCAAACAATACGTCCAGCGTCCCCTTGGACAGGCTGACACCGCGAATTTCCTCAATCTCGGCCCGTGTGACCGGCTGGTGATAGGCGATGATCGCCAGCGTCTCGATTGCCGCACGTGACGGTGCCCGGCCGACCTCAACCTCCCGGTTCAGCAGCTCCGATATATCCAGTGCCGTGCGAAAGGCCCAGGATTTCCCCGACTTGATCAGATTAACGCCACGTCTTTCATAGGTCTTCTGAAGATCTTCCAAAAGGGGCTTGAGGTCCGTGTCTTCGGGCAGTCGGTTCAGCAGGGCACGTTCCGTAACAGGCTCTACAGACGCAAAGATATAGGCTTCAATCAGGCGCAGGTGCTGAGGATCAATCTCACTCATTCTTGACTATTCCCCTACGGCCCGTCCGGGGCCGCGTCTTTCGTGTCATTGGCATCATCATTGGCCGGGATACCGTCATTCGGTTTGGAGCGGACATGGATCGGGCCAAATGTTTCCGCCTGTTTGATGACCGCCCGCCCCTCTTTCGCCATTTCCAGACTGGCGGCGAAGGTTGAGGCCACCGCCGAACGCGTAATCAGGCCACTCTTTAACTGATCGGGCAGAAAACTCCAGAGATTTTGCCAGTCCGGAATCGGGCCAAGAAGGCGGCGCAGGCGACCGAGCGCTTCTTCCACCGTATAAATTTCGAAAGCTTCGATGTTCAGCGGGCCGGTGCCGTCTTTTCGCTGTTTCTGCTCACCATAAGCCTTCAACAGATCAAACAGCGATAACTCGTAGATCGTATTGACCCGGGCGCGAAAAGTTTCCGGCTCACCGCGGCCAAAAAAATCAACTCCCAGACGCTGACGCGACATCAGTCCCTTACCGGCGTTCTGCATGGCCTCCAGACGGCGCAATTGATATTGAAGGGCGGCCGCCATTTCTGTACCTGTGGGTTCATCCGTCTCCCCCATATCAGGTAAAAGCAGGCGGGATTTCAGATAGGCCAGCCAAGCCGCCATTACCAGATAGTCAGCCGCCAACTCCAGATTATAGGCGCGGATTTTCTCGACAAAAGCCAGATACTGATTGGCCAGGGCGAGGATCGAGATTTGCGTGATATCGACCTTCTGGTCACGGGCCATGGACAGCAGAACATCAATGGGACCTTCATAACCCTCAAGGTCGACAACGAAGGCATCACGATTGCCCACCGTATCGAAGGCCTGCCCTTCTTCAAATTTTTCCGTTTCGTCCGTCACTGATCCTGAAACCACCACTTTAAGTACCGCGAGGGTCTTAACGTATCCCAACCACGGTGAAAACCAAATCCATAAGAAATTCTGTCGGTATCCCCACCAGCCACCAGAAAACGTTCAGATCAATCCCGATCTGATTGCCCAGCATCGGCAGTATAAACATAATCCCCAACAGGATGAACATCCCGGCCCGTTCCAGGCGGGCCAGGCGATAGGCCAACGGTGCGGGTAGAATTCCAACGGCGACGCGCCCGCCATCCAGTGGCGGCAACGGCAGCATGTTAAACACGCACAGCAAAATATTGATGCGCACTGAATTGACGAGGTTATATCCGAGCCACGCCTGTAAATCACCTTCAACAAACATCAAACCATGCAGCAACAGGGCTGACAGCAGTGCCAGGATGATGTTGCCGACCGGGCCCGCCGCTGCAACCAGCACCATGTCGCGGCGCGGATTCCCAAGTCCGCCAAAATTTACCGGCACAGGTTTAGCGTACCCAAACATCATCCGCCCGCCGGATCCCAACAGCATCAGCGCCGGCAGCAGGATGGTTCCGAAGCCGTCAATGTGTTTCAGCGGGTTGAAGGACACCCGACCCAGACGAAACGCTGTATCATCGCCCAATCGCCAGGCAACCCAGCCATGCGCCGCTTCGTGCAAGGTCACGGCGATTAACACCGGCAATATCCAGATGGAGGCCGCAAAGGCGATCTGGGAAATATCGAAATCCATTGTTCAGGTCATATCCTGCAGTTCATGAAGGCGGGCCCGCGCCGCCGCCACATCAAAATCATCCGTATCACGGTAATCACGCCTTATGCGCCAGCCGCGATCCAGCCGCACCATGGCCCGATCCGTCAGATCGTCAACCCCTTCGGCGACGGCGGTCATTTCTTCCATCTCACCATTGCAGTGAACGACCAGGTCACATCCCGCAGCAAGGGCGCGTTCAGCCCGCTGGCGAAAACTACCACCAAGCGCTTTCATGCTCAGGTCATCGGTGCACAGCACACCATCAAACCCGATATCGCCGCGGATGATATCGTTGACGATGGTTGTTGAATGTGTCGCCGGTCGGGTCGGGTCAAGGTCCGGGAACATCAAATGGCAGGTCATCGCCCAGGGCATACGGGCCAGATGGCGAAATGGTGCAAAATCAATTTCTTCCAGCTCGCCCCGGGACGCCGTCACAACCGGCAGTTCATGATGGCTATCGGTCTTGGCCCGGCCATGGCCGGGGATATGTTTGATAACCGGCATCACGCCACCCGCCAGCATGCCCTCACAGACGATTTCCCCCATTTCGGCAACAATGACCGGGTCATCACCATAGGCCCGGTCGCCGACAATTTCGTGTGATCCCGCACCCGGCACATCCACAACCGGCGTGCAATTGACGTCAATCCCAAGCTCAGTCAGATCATGGGCGATCAGCCGGGCATTCAGATATACCGCCTCGGACAGGTGGTCCGGACTGGCACGCCTGACACCCTCCACCAGCTTGCGGGCGCTGGGGTAAGCGGACCATAGGGGTGGTTTCAGTCGCTGAACCCGCCCGCCTTCCTGATCGATCAGCACCGGTGCGTCTTCGCGACCGACCGAGGCACGTAGATCACTGACCAGGGCCTGGATTTGTTCAGGCGTCTCACAGTTTCTGGCGAACAGGATAAACCCCAGTGGGTCGCACTCTCTGAAAAACCGCCGCTCATCGTCGTTAAGTGCCGTCCCCAAACAGCCGAAGATGACGGCTCTGGAACGAGCGGACCGAGTTTCAGGTGTCATGCTATTTACCGGGACGGACGATCAGGCAACTTACCTTGCGTTTGGCCAGCGCCTTGCAGAGGGTGCGAGCCTCGGCCTCGGCCTTGATCGGGCCAACCCGCAGCCGGTAGAACACGCCTTTTTTCGCCCCCAGATCAACTTTGGTGACGGCCAGTCCAAGGTCGCCCAGCAGATCAAGATGTTTGCGGCGAAGTTTATCCCACTCTCCACGCGCGGCGGCGGGTGTGCGGGCAGCGGCCAGTTGCACCTGATAGGCCTTGCCCGAAGCCGCAGCAGGTGGCGCCGGTCGAGGAGTAGATGTGGCAACCTTGGCAGTTGAGGTGGTGACGGTGCGGGTGGTGGGAGTCGCCGGTTTCAGGGCAACGGGTGACGATTTGGGTTTGGCGGCCACAGGCGCCGGCGGTGCGGGGGGCGCGGGCATCGGTTTTTCTGCCCGTGCCACATCGGCGATCCGTGGCGTCTCATTAATACGTTTGGGTTTGGCGGGCGCTACAGGAATTTTTGCGACCACTTCACCGGCACCAGAGGCCGTATCAGCTAGGGTTTGCTCGGGGGCTGGCGATGCCACAGGTTTTGGCAGCGGGGTTTCAGGCGGCGGCAACAGGCGTTCGACCGACGGAGACGCACCGTCCGGATTACCACTTCCCTGAATGCGGTTGTAGACCAGCTTGTCACGATCCGGCACTTGCATACCACCGGGTGATGTGGGGCGGACCTTGACCGGGCCAAGTTCGGCGCGAACGATGGGCACATCGGACTCTGCATCGCCCATCAGCGAGGCAATTCGATCACCATAAAACGCCCAGCCCGCCGCACCGCCACCAATGGCGAGCACCACGAACAGAACAGTTTTCAGCACGTTGCCGGCCTTTTTTATCCTCGGCGCAACGGGCTCAAATTCCAGGGCATCGGAAGCCGTAACCTTGATTCCCGAATTTTGCTCAGCCATTTGCGGGAGCCTTCTTCATTATCTGTGCACTAGAGGTCCGCTTGGGGCCCCATCCGCATACCTTGCGAATCGCTGTCATTATACCATTTTCGTCCGGGAACAAAGCTTATGATTTCATCCGGCGACGACGCCTGTGATCTTATTATACCGACCTTTATGAAATGCGGGATTGTAAATCAAACAGGCGGCGGTGTTCGTCAAGAGCAAACCGGTCGGTCATACCGCCGATAAAATCCGCAACCGTCTGCGCCGTTGTTTCTTCATTAGCCGCCTTGACCTTCTCCTGCCAGTCGTTGGGCAGACACCCGGGTTCGCGGACCAGCAGCTGAAACAGGTCCTTCACCACGCGGCGGCCCTTCGACGTCATGCGGTTCAGTTTGTAATGTCGGTACATGTGTTCAAACAGGAAAGCCTTAACTCCGGCGTCGTTGTTGCGCATCTGCTCTGAAAATCCGGCAACAGGGGCTCCCGCTTCACGGATTTCCTGCGCGGTTTTCGGCCCCAGATCGGCAATACGCGACGTGGTTTCCGTGAACAGATCGTCGACCATGGCCCCGATCAGGCGGCGCACCGCCTCATGAATTTTGCGGGACTCGTCAAGATCGGGATAATCCCGGGTGACATCGGCAAAAATCGGCCCGACCAGCGGCACATCACATAAATCATCAATGGTGAACAGCCCGGCGCGCAGGCCATCGTCGATATCGTGGTTGTTATAGGCGATATCATCGGAAATCGCCGCGATCTGCGCTTCCGGACCGGCAAAGGTATGAAGTTCCAGATCCTGTATTTTTGAATATTCTTCAATCACCCGGGGCAACGGATGCGGATTGAGGCCGCCAGTCAGCGGGCCGTTGTGTTTGACCACCCCTTCCAGGGTTTCCCACGTCAGGTTAAGGCCATCAAACTCTGCATAGCGGGCCTCAAGCTCGGTAACGACGCGCAGCGACTGGGCGTTATGATCAAAACCGCCATAGGGTTTCATCAAATCCTGCAGGGCATCTTCTCCGGCGTGCCCGAACGGCGGGTGGCCGAGATCATGGGCCAGCGCCAGGGCTTCACCCAAATCCTCATTCAGGCGCAGATATCGGCATACGGAGCGTGCAACCTGCGCCACTTCAAGTGAGTGGGTCAGGCGGGTGCGGAAAAAATCACCCTCGTGATTAACAAAAACCTGGGTTTTATAGGCCAGACGGCGAAAGGCGGCGGAATGAATGATGCGGTCACGGTCCCGCTGAAAACAGCCGCGCGTGGCGCTTTCCGTTTCCGGGTGTAACCGACCACGGCTGTCGCGCTCAAAACTGGCGTAAGCGGCGCGGTCGTGCGGGGGGATCCAGGCGTTTTCCATGGGGCAAATTAACCGCGTCGCCCGTCACTAGCAACGCTGTTTCCACGGAAATGGGTTCCAGTTTCGGTGACGATGGGCATAATGGTGATCCGCCATGCTGAATTCAGGACGTATTCCATGCTGCACACTTATCGCCTGTCCAGTGACGAAGCCGCCAGACTGATCGTCGGGGCCGAACGCAAAGCCACCGAACTGGGTATTCCCGTGTGCATCGCCATCTGTGATGAGTCCGGCCACCTGATCGCCTTCAAACGCATGGACGGGGCCAAACAGTTGAGTATCCGGTTGTCGGATGACAAAGCCCATACATCAGCCATCTCCAAACGACCGACCCATGAGTACAACGCCGAAAACCTGCCGGGTGAACTGCTGTTTGGTATCCACACCTCATCGGGTGGTCGGTTCTCCACTGTCGGCGGCGGATTTCCGGTTATTGTTGAGGGTGAGGTCGTCGGCGCAATCGGTGTCAGTGGCGGCAAGGCGGCGCAGGATATGGAATGTGGTGAAGCGGCGTTGGCCGATTTTCAGCCCGATTAACCGGTCCCGATCCATTCTGATCGTTGACATTGTGTCGGACCAACCTACATAAATAGTCAGAGACCTGAACCGGAGACGTTTCTTATGCCCGATGGCACCACACTAAACACCGAACAGAGCCTGAGCCTGACCGAAAGCTGCGCCAAGCGCATCGCGGTATTGCAGGAAATGGAAGGCAAACCGGGGCTGATGCTGCGGATTTCCGTGCTCGGTGGCGGTTGTTCCGGGTTTCAGTACAAATTCGGCCTCGATGACGAGGTCAACGACGATGACCTGACGTTTGAACTGGCCGGCACCCGCGTCGTCACCGATGAGACGTCACTGGAACTGCTGGGCGGATCGGTCGTGGATTTCAAGGAAGACCTGGGCGGTTCGTTCTTCTCTATCGACAACCCCAACGCCACGGCGAACTGTGGATGCGGGTCATCGTTTAATATCTGAGTTTTACGTCTGACAGGTCCTTCGGCACGTGTTATCAAGGCCCGCACTTCGCGGGTCTTTTTTATGCAACTTTTGGTAACGGGGAACACCAATGAAAATCGCCACCTGGAACGTCAACTCGATCAAGGCCCGGCTGCCCCGCGTGCTGGAATGGTTGGGCGCGTTCCAGCCCGACGTCGCCCTGTTGCAAGAACTCAAATCGGTCGAGGAAACCTTCCCGCGCATGGAAATCGAAGACCTCGGTTACAACATCGAGATCTCCGGGCAAAAGTCCTACAACGGCGTCGCAATTCTCTCAAAGTCTCCCATTGAGGTCGATCATTACCGCCTGCCAGGCGAGGAAGAGGACGACCACGCCCGCTACATCGAAGCTTTCACCGGAAACGTCCGCGTCGCCTCGATCTATCTTCCCAACGGCAACCCAACCCGCAATGAAGACGGCTCGGATAGCGACAAGTTCAAATACAAGCTGCGCTGGATGGACCGCCTGAAGGCCCACACCGAAAGCCTTCTCAAACTGAACGAACCATTTGTTCTGGGTGGTGACTACAACATCTGCGCACTGGACACCGACACTTATGACGCCAAGGGCATGGCCGATGACGCGCTCTGCCGCCCGGAAAGCCGCAACCGCTTTCGCGCCATCAACAACCTTGGTCTGACCAATGCCTTTCGCACCTTCGACCCGTCACCGCATACCTACAGCTACTGGGACTACCAGCGTGGCGCCTGGTCCAAGGACAACGGCCACCTCATCGATCATTTACTGCTGTCGCCGGAAGCCGCCGATAAACTGACCGCCGCCGGGATCGATAAAACACCACGCGGCAAGGAAAAAGCCTCTGACCATACGCCGGTGTGGTGTGAGTTGGATGTGTGAGTTTGTCGTGAACGCCTAACTACCCCGCCTCAGGTTCGGTGCAAAGACGATGAACAGAAATATTTCCCTTTATCCATACTTTCAGTTTTTTCGAAACCTTCTGTTCTGGCAGGCCATCTGGTTCCTTTATTTCGAAAGTGTCGTTACCGCGAGTGAGGCGATCCTTCTGGCGGCAATCGTTAGCCTGAGCACCGTCATCCTGGAAGTCCCGTCCGGGTATTTTTCTGATTATGTGGGACGGCGCCCGACCCTGCTCATCGGCATGGCGGCCAGCGTTGCCGGATGCCTGCTGCTGTTCGGGTCCACAAGTTTTGCCTTGTTTGCATTGGCGCAGGTGCTTATCGGCGTTGGCAATGCGTTCGTCTCCGGCACGGATAATGCCCTTTTATACGACTCCCTTAACCATCTGGACCGGCAAGACGAGGTTGTGGAACACGAAGTCCGCGCCTGGCGGTTTTCCTACGCGGCGCTGGCGCTCTCGGCTGTCGTCGGCGGCTATCTGTCGTCTGAAGGTTTCAAACCGGCCTATCTGATAACGGCAATCGCGCTTTTTGCCGGATTGCTGATTACCTTCCTGTTTCGCGAACCGCCTCACCATCGGGAACACGCCCTGGCGGCACATCCGTGGCGTCAGATGGCGGTCGTGCTGTCGCGCTTTCGGGATAATACATTGTTTTGGGTCTTTGCATTTTCTGTCGGCGCCTATGTGCTCGGTCATGTGCCTTATGTCTTTGCCCAGCCTTTCTTGAAGGAAACCTTGAGCAACGTCGGACATGCGTCCGATACGCCCGTCATTTACGGCATCGTCATTGCGGTCATGATGACGGCCTCGGTGATCGCCGGGGCATTCGTGTTGCGTCTGCGGAAAATTATTGGAACAGTGGGAAATCTGCTGTTGGCCATGTCACTGCAGATCGGATTGATTCTGGCCCTGGCCTTCCTTGTCCACCCGGCAGCAATATTCCTGCTGGTCCTCAGGATGATCCCGGATGCCTTGACCCGGCCTTTAATGCTGGAAATCATTCATCCACGCATCGAAAGCGGATATCGCGCAACCTACCTGTCGCTCCAAAATCTAATGGGTCAGCTGGCTTTTAGCGGAACATTGCTTTTGGCTGCACGGGTGACGCCCGGGTCCGACAGCCTCAGCGGATCCAGCCTGCAAACGATCCTGCCCTACTACGGCGCCGCCGGTATAATCCTGTTCGCCCTGCTTGCGGTAACGGCAAACAGGTGCCTGAATTCCGATAAAAATAGCCGAGACATCCAGTAAGTAGCCTCTCCTTTTTCCTGTGTGGCGGAGCGGCAGGGAAAAGGCCTCTGACCATATGCCGGTGTGGTGTGAGTTGGATGTGTGAAAGTGTAACGAACAATTGAAACGACCTTCCCTCCCCCTCAAGAGGACGGAGTTTATTTCCGGTGCAAAGAGACTGCGCCTAATCGTTTAGTGACCGCCATCATCAGGCGCATAGGTCTGATACAAACAAACCGTTATTCAAACTAACATTTGAAGGAGTTGATTTTTCCAACAAAAACCATACCTAATATGCGGGTTAGTTGCCTAGGGTAGAAAATTCTCTTACAACTTGGTAAGCAACATTTAGCCGAGAAGGTAGCGTAATGGGATCAGGATCAACACGACCAAACAATGCCGATGAAAAAATGATCGCGGCTATTGAGCGCGGTGACCGAGACGAATTTAAAGATCGTAAACCACCTAAAAACACAGACAAGAAACTCATTAAAGAAAAAAAAGCCCGATCAGAAGAAGCAAGGGGGAAAACCGAACGGTTGAAGGCCTTGAGATTGGCTGCTGAAAAAGAAGGTAAGGCAAAATAAACACAGAAAAGCCAATATGTTGAAGATGTTTTAAGCGCCAACTTTGTATCATCTGAAATTCTAGCCGTTCAACGTTTCGAAGATCGACTTTGTTGCTGGTTTCCTGGTGAGCTTCATTGCTCAAGATGTGGATAAGCCAATTCAAATTTGGATGATTGTGCGTTCCGACGGAAAGCGGACAATCACCGTTGTCCCCTTGCCGGCGTCACTATCGATTTCAAGCGTGCCACCAAATAATTTCATAAAGTTGACGCAAAGGGGAAGTCCTAGGCCGGTGCCTAAGTGTTTCTTAGATTGAGTGCCATCCACCTGCTCAAAGGGTTGCAGCGCCTTGGCGACATCCTTTTTCGACATTCCGAGGCCCGTGTCGGCTACACTGAGTACAACTCTGTTGCCTTCATCCACTTTGGCTATGATGCTGATATTCCCGTCGTTTGGTGTGAACTTAATGGCGTTCGACAGAAGGTTGTTGAGTATCTGGACCATTACCCTTTTATCGCCGCGCAAGGCTGGCATGTCGGAAGGCAGATCGACGGTTAAGGTGTGATGGGATGCTTCTGCCATCGTTGCCAACTGTCGAAGACTGACCTGTATCAGCGAGGAAACATCTAAAGGCTCATCCGCCAGTTCAATCTTTCCCGCTTCAATCTTGGAAATATCAAGGACATCGTTGATCAGACTAATAAGAAAGCAGCCACTGTTATAGATATCGTTTGCATATTCTTCGTAATGAGGATCGCCAAGCGGGCCAAAGGTTTTTGCCCGCATCATTTCACTGAAACCTACAATGGCTGTGAGAGGAGTGCGCAGATCATGGCTCATGTTAGCCAAGAATTCAGACTTCATGCGGTTGGCCGCCTCGGCATTCTTTCTGGCTATCCGCTCGTCCACAGAATTCAATATCTTTATGAGAAGCAGGGCTGTAATCCAAATTGCAAATAGGGCGAGGAAGCGGTTTGTCGCGACTACCCATGGAATCCCGCCAGCAGGTGAAAAGGCGTATCCAACAAGCGTGAGCACGCTACACACGACAGCCAACGCTATCGTGTATTTCTTGTCTGAGAACCACCAGCCCATGAGAACGACGGCCACGTACGGCACCCCGCCTGCAATGCCGAGAGGCAAAGACAAATCAATTGCCAGAACCGTGACGGCAAGAAGGATCACAAGTACAACTTGCAAGATATACCCTTTCTCCGGTCCCAAAGGACGGTCTCTTAGTTTACGCATATTCTTCCTCTGTGATAGTCGGAATATAATCGTTTAACGAACAGCATTTTCTTGGCACGATGATTATAGTTTGGGAGTGAACTAGCACCAATTTTTTCGCCGCTGGTGACGCTAAATCAACGCCCATTAATGACCCAGTAGAAGCCCCCATCATCTTGTTCGCGTTTGGTTGAGGCTGCCATCGTGACGACCTGTCATCTATGTTGCCGGAATAATCTGGTACCTATGTACTCAGATTGCCCCCCCCACCTCAATCCTCCACCCCTCAAGAGGGCAGGCGTTTATGTCCAAATTCCTCTCCCCACGATAATTTTCGCCAGTTAGGAGATACCGTCATACAAAAACCACAATTGCGATATAAACAGGTATTTTCACGGACTTTGTCCGCTGGATGTGCCTGTTTGTCCTTGTGAAGATGTAGTGTTGTCCGGCGGATTGGGCTGGCGACAACATATGGCAGTGACGTTAAAAAACACACACAAATGCACACACAAACACACAATTTTCTATCTTTCAGGCCCTTACGGCTGACCGCGTCAAACTGTAGGGATTTGTAGGTAAGTGTGGTGTTTTGTAGGGATTTGGGGAACGGCGGGTTTATTCCCGTCCGGACAGTCGATCCAGAAATTCCGGCCCGGCGATGGCGAAGAGCATAAACCCCACCGCCAACAGGGCGAACAGGCCGGGTGAGATTGGCTGGTCTATTGCTCCGGGGGCTCCGGCGTCTCCGCCCAACAGGGCGAGCACGGCGACGAGAAACAAGGTGAAGGCACCAATCAACAGGCCCCGCCACAGGCAGCGGCTGCAGGTCAGCCGACCCGGTACCGTCGTGCCACAAGTTTGAGGGTCAGACGGCCTGCGCTCCACAAGTGTTACTCCGCCGCCTGAACCCGTGCGCCAAGCACTTGACTGACATCACGCACCGCACCTCTGGATGCCGATGTCGCCAGCGCCCCATAAGCCTGGAGGGCTTGCGAGACTTTGCGGTCCCGGGTCAGCGGTTTCCAGGCATCGGCACCACGGGCATTCATGGCGTCGCGGCGACGTTGCAGTTCGGCGGCGTCGACCAGCAGGTTGACGGTGCGGCCGGGGATATCGAACTCGATCTGGTCACCATTTTCGAGCAGACCGATGGCCCCGCCTTCCGCCGCTTCTGGTGATACATGGCCGACCGACAGGCCGGAGGATCCGCCCGAGAAGCGGCCATCGGTGATCAGGGCGCAGTCCTGCCCCAGGCCCATGGATTTGATGTAACTGGTCGGATAGAGCATTTCCTGCATGCCGGGGCCACCCTTGGGGCCCTCATACAAGATCACCACGACGTCACCCTTTTTGACTTCTCCACCAAGGATTTTGGCGATGGCCTCATCCTGACTTTCGCAAATAAAGGCGCTGCCGGTGAACTTCAGACAACTTTCCGGAACACCGGCGGTTTTGACCACACACCCGGCTTCGGCAATGTTGCCATAGAGCACTGCGAGGCCACCGTCGGGGCTATAGGGGGTTTCGACGGCACGGATGCAGCCTGCTTCGCGGTCGAGATCAAGGCTGTTGTAACGTTTGCTTTGGCTGAAGGCTTCCTGGGTCGGCACGTTGCCGGGTGCCGCCATGTAGAACTGGCGCGTCGCGTCGCTATCGGAGCGGCGCACATCCCAGGTGTCGATGGCCTCACCGATGGTCGGCGCGTCGACGGTCGGATTATCCCGGATGATCAACCCGGCCCGTTCCAGTTCGCCCATGATGGCCATGATGCCACCGGCGCGGTGGAAGTCTTCCATGTGGTATTTGTTGGTCGACGGCGCAAGTTTGGAGAGATGCGGGACCTTTCGCGATAACCCGTCGATGACATTCAGGTCAAAATCGACCTCGCCTTCCTGGGCCATGGCCAGCAGGTGCAGGATGGTGTTGGTCGAACCGCCCATGGCGATATCGACGGTCATGGCATTGGTGAACCCCTCGATGGAGCCAATGGAGCGTGGCAAAACGCTGTCGTCATCGTCTTCGTAATAGGTTTTACACAGATCAACAATGCGCCGTCCGGCTTTCAGAAACAGCTCTTTCCTGTCCCCGTGGGTCGCCAGCATGGAGCCGTTGCCGGGAAGTGCCAGACCAATGGCTTCGGCCAGACAGTTCATGGAGTTGGCGGTGAACATGCCGGAACACGAGCCGCAGGTCGGGCAGGATGAACGTTCATACCGCTCAGCTTCCTCGTCTGTGGTGTCAGGGTTGGCGGCCTGGATCATGGCATCGATCAGATCGACATGCTGTTCTTCGCCATCGATGATCATCTTGCCGGCTTCCATGGGGCCGCCGGAGACGAAGATCGCCGGAATATTGAGACGCATGGCGGCCATCAGCATGCCCGGGGTGATCTTGTCGCAGTTGGAGATACAGACAATGGCATCGGCGCAGTGGGCGTTGACCATGTATTCGACCGCATCGGCGATCAATTCGCGGCTCGGCAACGAATACAGCATGCCGGAATGGCCCATGGCGATGCCGTCATCAACGGCGATGGTGTTGAATTCCTTGGCGACACCGCCCGCGGCTTCGATTTCACGGGCCACCATCTGGCCCAGATCCTTGAGGTGCACATGACCCGGAACGAATTGAGTAAACGAGTTGGCGATGGCGATAATCGGTTTGCCGAAATCGTCATCCTTCATGCCGGTCGCACGCCACAGCCCGCGGGCACCGGCCATGTTGCGGCCATGGGTCGAGGTACGGGAACGATATTCAGGCATTAGGTCTCTCCGAGATGATCAAAATTCAAGGCCAAGACCATACCGGACTGTCCGGGGACTGACTAGAAAATTGAATGTACAAAGTTAAGCGTTATATGTAGGACTGCGCTCAGAGATTTAAACGGAAAAACAAATGACCGCCACCAAAAGACGATCTGAACTGCTGATGCCTGCGGGCTCACTGGACAAGCTGAAAATGGCCGTGTTGTATGGCGCGGATGCTGTCTATCTGGGCACCCCGGACCTGTCGCTGCGCTCGAAGTCGGAATTCACCCTGGAAGATGTGGTTGAAGGCATCGAGTTTGCCCATGCCTATGGTCGGCGCGTCTATCTGACCCTCAATCTGTTTTCTCATAACAAAGACATCGACAAACTTCCCGATTACGTCGACACGGTGCGCAAGGTTCAGCCCGACGGCCTGATTGTCGCCGACCCCGGCGTCTTCATGTTCGTCAAGGAACGCGCACCTGAGCTTGAGCTGCACGTCTCGACCCAGGCCAATGTCTGTTCCTGGCAATCGGTCAAGTTCTGGCAGGATCAGGGGGCTAAACTCTGCGTCCTGGGCCGCGAGGTCTCGTTCGAAGAACTAACTGAAATTCGGCAAAAATGCCCGGACATCAAGCTCGAAGCTTTCGTTCACGGGGCCATGTGCATGACCTATTCAGGGCGCTGCCTGTTATCGAACTTCATGGCCGAACGCGGTGCCAACCAGGGTTCGTGTGCCAACAGTTGTCGTTGGAAGTACAAGGTCCACATGCGCCTCAAGGACGGTACGAGCAAGGAACTTCCGCTGACCGAAGAAAACCTGGAACTGTTTGAATTCCTGTTGGAAGAAGAGGTTCGGCCCGGCGAGTTCATGCCGATTGAGGAAGATGAGCGCGGCTCATACATCCTCAACTCCAAGGACCTTTGCATCATGCCAAAACTGGATGACTATCTCAGGATCGGCGTTGATTCGCTGAAAGTCGAGGGCCGTGGCAAAAGCATCTACTACGTCGCCCTGATCGCCCGGGCTTACCGCATGGCCATCGATGACTGGTATGAAGATCCGGACAACTGGTCGGCCGACAAATATATGGAAGAGCTGCTGACCGTGCCCAACCGCGGCTACACCTACGCCTTTCACGAAGGCCGCCTGAGCAACCATTCGCACGGCTACGAGAACACTTCGACCCTTGCCGGCTGGGAATTTGCCGGGTTGGTGAAATCCGTCGAGGACGACGCCTTCATCGTCGAGGGCAAAAACAAGCTGGAAGCCGGAGATGTTCTGGAGTTCGTGCCACCCAACGGGGTTGAGCCCATATTGCTCAGGATTTATGAATTCGAACATGCCGTCAGTGGCAAAATCAACACCGTCATCAATGCCGGTCATGAACCCCTGTTCCGGGTGCCGTTCGCCCTGTTTGATCAGGAAGACCCGACAACCCTGAAAGACCGCATCTCGCCAATGACGGTGCTGCGCAAGGAAAAAGCCCTGACCCAGGAACAGTGGGATCGGCTGAAGCTGGACCGCGAAACCCGGTTGATTGAACAGGGCAAAGGGTCTGATGAGGCTTATGGGATCAGACGCGACGCCCTGCAGGACTCGCAATCGGTCAAGGAACAGGCCCGGCGCCCCAAGACGCCGCGTATCGGTATGGAAGGTTGCTGTGGCAAGGGTTGCAACGGATGTTTGATGTTCTGGCACGACCCGACTTACGCCAAGGCCCGTGAGTTGCTGGCCCTGAAAAAGCAGGGGGAAATGTTTGATCAGGACATGAGAGAAGAAAGTGTTGAGCAGATTTCTGCCTGAATAACAGACGTTTGCATCTTGCCACCCTACCCGACTGACCGTTACGGTATAGCTCGTTCGAATTCGATTAGGAAAGCAGCCTGATGCCCGCCAGCGATTATGCCAATCTCAGGAAAGAGGAACGGAAAGACACTTCTTTCCGGGCCACATTTCTGATTGCAGACGCGGTCAACGACTGCGCGATCCTTGACATCTCTCCGGGTGGGGCAAAACTAAAATCCGGGACGGTAGTCACTGCAAAAACAGATATCGTCCTTGATCTGGACAAAATCGGGAAATTCACCGCCACCGCCGTCTGGTGTTCCGGTGGAACGATTGGTATCAAGTTCACAGACGACCCGACCCGCACGGCTGATGCGGTCATGGCTTTGGCCATGTACGGAGCCGGATAACACCCACTCTCTAATCCATACACGCAAGGAACAATTCGTTGAGCAAAACTCCAGAATTTGACGTTCATTTCGCACGTTCACAATTTCCCAATGTCTGCTGGGACTGGGCGTTTTTTGAAAACGCCGGTGGGGCTTTTGTTCCCCAATCCGTCATTCAGTGCATGACCTCATATATGACCGAAAGTCAGGTCCAGCCTGGTGCCAGCTTCGGCCCTTCAGCCAAGGCGCAGGAACGTATGGACCTCGGGCACAGACTGATGGCCGAAATGATTGGCGCAGATAAAGATGAGATCGTCATTGCCGCGTCAACATCGATCAATGTTTATGTCATGGCGCAAGCTCTTCGCCATCAATGGAAAGCAGGAGACGAGATCATCGTCACCAACCTGAACCATGAAGCCAACTCCGGGTCATGGCGCAGGCTGGAGGAATTCGGCATCAAGATCGTCGAGTGGCCGGTCAACCCCGAAACGGCCGGGCTTGATATCGATTTGCTGGACCGACTGCTCAATGAGCGTACACGCCTTGTCGCCTTCCCCCACGTCTCCAACATTACCGGCGACATCAATGACGTCGCACTGATCACCCAAAAAGTGCATGACGCCGGTGCCATGGTGTTTGTCGATGGTGTCGCCTATGCCCCGCACCGTGAGGTTGACGTTAAACTCTGGGATGTGGATTTCTATGTCTTCAGTTTTTATAAGGTGTTCGGCCCCCACATGGGTTGCCTGTACGGTAAACGTCAACGCCTGCGAGACGCCAAGGGTCAGTACCACTATTTCATCGGCGAGGACCAGACCACCTACAAACTCAACCCGGCAGGCCCCAACCATGAGTCGATTGCCTGTCTCGCCGGGATCGCTGATTACTTTGAAGCCTTGTCCGCTCATCATTTTCCGGAACCCTCAAACACGCTGTTTGACCGGGTCAAAGGCGTATATGACATCGCCGGACGTCACGAAGAAAAACTGGCGCAAACGTTTGTCGACTTTATTGATTCGAAACCCGGCGTTCGCCTGATCGGTCGCAACACCGCCGACAAGACTCTACGCGCCGCAACATTTTCAATTCTGGCCGAAGGTAAAAAGTCTGCAGACATCCCGGAAATCGTTCAAAAAGACAAGGTGGCGATCAGCAGCGGGCATTTTTATGCCAAACGCCTGGTTGAGGCACTGGGAATCGCTGATTCGGAAGATGGTGTCGTGCGCTGCTCCATGGCCCATTACAACACGGCAGATGAAGTTGACCGCCTGATCCGCGCGCTGGACCGAGCCTTGTGAGTCCGGTCAGGAATTCTGCATAAACATGTCGTAGAGTGAATCGCCGTTTGGCTTGCGGAGCTTATCGAGCTGCTTCTTTTTGCCTTTTTCTTCTTTCTCAAGCTCGCGTTCCAGGTTTTTGATACGCTTATTCAGGTTTTCCACACGTATCAGGCCGTGCGCGCGTTTGAGTCCGTCTTTACGGTTTTTGTATTTGCGATAACGAAACCCGCCTGCCGTGATCAGCATGATGATCCCGGCAGCCAGACAGATCAGGCCGCCGACCAGTTCTGCAACTTTGTGCAAACTGACGGCGGTGCCCCAAAATCCGATGGTGATCATCGCCGCCGCGGAAACGAAAAGTGTGCGCCGGGAGCTGATTTCGTCGTGATCCTGGCTGTTCTCGGCCTCGGCGATGGCCAACGCGATTTCGGTCTTGGCCATGGTTTGCCATTTCTTGAATGACATGCCTTCGTCGATGGTGCGCCCGTCGCGAATGAACTGCTCTAGGCGCATGATGACGTATTCGGCATGCTCTTCCGGCGTCGGATTGTTACCGAGTTTGGGAACCTCAAAGTCGTCGTCGTAGCTCATGACTGTCGTCGCGCTGTCCTAAAAGAAACAAACCTCAGGATCAATTATCGTTAAAAGACGTTAACGAATGGTGAGTCGGACAGGCTTTAGCCGAGCGCAGAAAGGCGCTCGCGGGCTTCTTCCAGTTTCTCTTTGACCTGTCGGGCGTCTGCCAGTTTTTCACGTTCGGTTGCCACCACCTCATCCGGTGCGTTGGCGACGAATTTTTCGTTACCGAGCTTTTTCTCAAATCGATCAATTTCGCTCGTCTGCTTGGCGACTTCCTTATCAAGGCGGGCCGTTTCAGCCTCAATATCGATGACATCTGCAACGGGCAGGGCGATTGTCGCACCATCTAGGACGGACTGCACAGCACCTTTCGGCATATCACCTTCAAGCACTTCCGCGGACGCCAGACGGGCGACACGACACAGCAGGTCCTGGTGGGTTTTCAGGCGTGCCTGTTCCGCCTCATTGGCATCTTTCAGCAACAAAGGGACCTTGGCGGATGGCGGCACGTTCATTTCCGAGCGTAGGCCACGCACCTGAGTAATGAGGCGAACGACCCAGTCCATTTCGGCATCCACATCCGCATCAATCCAGCTGTCGTCAAGCTCAGGCCAGCTTGAGATAATCAATGGCGTGTCGCGATTATCATCGAGTTGCTGCCAGAGTTCTTCCGTAATAAATGGCGTAACCGGGTGCATCAGGTGGAGGATCTGATCCAGCACCCAGGCGGCAGTTGCTCGCGTCTCACCCTTTTCCACCCCATCGTCACCCTGCAGGAAGGGTTTGGCGAGCTCTACATACCAATCACAGAAGGTTCCCCAGGTGAACTGATAGATCGAATTGGCGATATCGTTGAAGCGGTAGGCATCAATGGCGGCCACCGTATTTCGTTCGGCCTCCACAACCTTGCCGACGATCCATTTGTTCAGACTGAGCGATACGGTGGACGGGTCGAACCCAGCGACCGGCTTGCACTCGTTCATTTCGCAGAACCGGGCGGCATTCCAGAGTTTGGTGCAGAAATTACGGTAACCCTCAATGCGCGACCGAGACAGTTTGACGTCACGTCCCTGGGCGGCAAACGCCGTCAGGGTGAAGCGCAGGGCATCAGCCCCATAGCTGTCGATCAGTTCCAGCGGGTCAATGACATTACCCTTGGACTTCGACATCTTCTGGCCCTGTTCATCGCGCACGAGAGCATGAATGTAGACCGTGTGAAACGGCACTTCGTCCATGAAATGAATACCCATCATCATCATTCTGGCAACCCAGAAGAAAATGATATCAAAACCAGTAATCAGAACATCTGTTTGATAATAACGGCTGACTTCAGGTGTGTCTTCCGGCCAGCCCAAAGTTGAAAATGGCCAAAGAGCTGACGAAAACCAGGTATCCAGGACGTCCGGGTCCTGTACGAGTTCGACATCTTTTCCATATACTTCTCTGGCGACACGATGCGCTTCTTCCTCGTTCAATTCGACAAAGATATCGCCATCCGGCCCAAACCAGGCCGGGATCTGGTGCCCCCACCAGATTTGCCGAGATACGCACCATGGCTGGATATTACGCATCCACTCGTAATACGTATTCTCCCATTGTTTGGGAACGAAAGTAGTTTCATCTTGCTCAACAGCGGTAATGGCGGGACCTGCCAGGCGCTGCGCATCAACAAACCACTGATCCATTAACCAGGGTTCGATGACCACGCCGGAACGATCACCATAGGGAATGGTCATGGGATTTTCCTCGATCTTATCGAGTAACCCGAGGCTTTCCATTTCCGCCAAAATCTTTTCGCGGGCTTCAAACCGTTCCAGTCCACGATAGGATTCCGGCACATTCTCATTCAGATGGGCGTTTTCATCGAAGATGTTGATCATCTTCAGGTTATTGCGCTTGCCCACCTCGAAATCGTTAAAGTCATGGGCGGGGGTCATCTTGACCGCCCCGGTGCCCTTTTCCGGGTCTGCGTAGGCATCTGCGACGACCAGAAGTTTCCGCCCGACAATCGGCAGGATGCAGTTCTTTCCCACCAGATTTGCATAACGCTCATCATCCGGGTGGACGGCAACAGCAACATCGCCCAGCATGGTTTCCGGTCGGGTTGTTCCGACCGTCACGAACTCACCTTCGCGGCCTTCGATCGGGTATTTGAAATACCACATCTTGCCGACGACCTCACGCTGCTCAACTTCCAGATCCGAGATGGCCGTATGCAGCTTCGGATCCCAGTTCACCAGACGTTTGTCGCGATAGATCAGCCCGGCTTTGTGCAGATCGACAAAAACCTTCCGCACCGCGCTGCTGAGACCTTCATCCATGGTGAAACGTTCGCGTGACCAATCGCAAGAGGCGCCGAGGCGACGGAGCTGACCGGTTATGGTTCCGCCAGATTCAGCTTTCCATTTCCAGACTTTTTCGATGAATTTTTCACGTCCGTAATCATGACGTGTTTCCCCGTTCTCAGCCATCTGACGCTCGACGACCATCTGTGTGGCAATCCCCGCATGATCGGTCCCCGGCTGCCACAGGACATCGAACCCTTTCATGCGTTTGTATCGAACCAGAATATCCTGAAGCGTATTGTTCAGGGCGTGGCCCATATGCAGGCTGCCGGTTACGTTAGGCGGCGGAATGACGATGGTGTAGGGGTCGGCATCGGGCTTTTGGCCGCAGGAAAAGACGCCCGACTCTTCCCAGTCGGCGTAATGTTTTTTCTCGATCTCTTCCGGGCGATAGGTTTTCTCCAGCATTGCTGGTTTCCTTTATAACGTACATCAATTTGGAGAGAGTTTTCTAAACCCGCCGAGGGGTCGGTTCAAGACGAGAACGCGTAATCCGCTTATTCGTCCAGACGTTCGGCCCGGTTGATCATCAGATCAATCTCTTTCTTGACCAGACGTTCGATCAGGTAAGGCAGGTTGCGATCCAACCATTCACGCAATATCGGCTTCAGCATCTCGCGAACAATGCCCTCCAGGGTCAGCCCCTTGGCATCAGCGTGAACCTGCATATCGCGGCGATCAAGGATCGCAGACGCCAGTTCTGACAGCACATCGACAGAGGCTGAAGCGGTTGGCTGCGACATAATGTCGCTGGCCACCATCTCCGGTGTCAACTCAAGCATCTCCGCCATGGGCTGAGGGATCGGCTGAGGAGCCGGTTCTGGCATGGGGGGAGGTGCTGGAATGGGCTCCGGCGCCGGTTCAAATACTGGCTCAGGCTCCGGCTCAAATACGGGCTCGGGTTCCGGCTCGGGCTCGAATACAGGCTCGGGCTCAGGTTCCGGTTCAAATACCGGCTCGGGTTCGGGTTCCGGTTCTGGCTCGGGTTCCGGTTCTGGCTCAGGTTCGGGTTCCGGTTCTGGCTCAGGTTCGGGTTCCGGCTCAGGTTCCGGCTCAGGTTCCGGCTCAGGTTCGGGTTCTGGCTCAGGTTGGGCGACTGGCTCCTCAACGGCAGCCTCTTCTTCCTCTTCCGACAAAATGCGCCGGATAGAAGAAAGGATGTCTTCCATCGAAGGCTCTTGGCCGTCTTCCGCCTGTGCTGTTTCTTCGCTCATACCTCACCCAAACGATCATTCGATCGCATTATGGTAATCAATATACCGTTAACAAACGGTAACCATAACTGTCGAGAGAACTGTTCTTTGCCATTTGAATTCCCCCCGGACAAAAAATTCCCCTGCAACATTGCTATTGGCCGTCACCCGACGCATTGCCACCAAACCACTTTTTGCGAACCTCGCGATAGTGCTCACGCGGATCATACAGTGTGACCGGCAGTTTAAGATCACGTGCGGTCAACTGACCCAACGCTGACATGACCTCGTACATCGCGACCATTTCATCGCGTCTTGCCCGTACATGGGAGACACGTGAATCAAGCATTTCCTGTTCTGCGTCGAGAACATCCAACACGGTTCTTGAGCCGACGGAGGCCTCGCGCTGCACGCCTTCAAGCGCGATGACGTTAGCTTCAATCTGTGCCTGGAAAGAAACGACACGCGCTTTGGCTGTCTGCAGGGCCTCCCAGGCCCGGGAGGCCGTCTCAACAGCGGCCCGGCGCTGTTCATCGACTGTGAATGCCTGCTCGGCGGCGTCCTGACGGGCTTCGCGAAGACGAGAGTAGACCGCACCCTGCTGATAAATCGGAATGGATAGACTGAGCGCGATTTCGGCCGTGTCAATACGACCCTGCTCGGCTGCGCCCTCAAAAGCACTTGAGTATCCGGCGGTTAAATCCAGTTCAGGCAACAATTCGCCCCAGACCTCATCTGCATTATCGAGGGCACCAAGCCGACCAAATTCCGCGGCAATGACCAAAGGGCTTTTTACGGCCGAAATTTTCAGCGCCGCTTCTTTTGTTTCCGGCAAATCGTCCGGCAGGTCCGGAGCGAGAAGGCCACCGGGTGCTGCTTCACCAACAACGCTAAGGTAAGCCGCACGAGAGGCTTCAAGATCGCCTTCGGACTGGATACGGTCGGCTTTTGCCTGTGCACGTCGGGCTTCGGCCTGATGCACATCCGTCCGAGTGATTTCCCCGACTTCAAACCGGTCCCGCGTCGCCTCAAGCTGACGTGACAGGACCTGTTCGTTATTGATATTCAGATTTAAGACCGCCTCATCGCGGAAGACATCCATATATGCGGAAATGGTATCCAGAAGGATTGTCTGTTCAACTCCGAGCAAACGCGCCCGTTCCGCCCGAACATTATTTTCCGCCTGACTGGTCGAGGCCAGCGTCCGTCCGCCCCGGAATAAAGGCTGCGTTACATCAAAGGAGTAGCCGGCGCTATTGCGCCACTGATTACGCGCACTTCCGGTACCATTGGTATTTTGCACATCCGAATATCCGCCGTCCAAACTCATGGAAACGTCAGGTCGCCAGCTGGACAGCGCCTGTGGCACGCCTTCGTCGGTTGAACGTAAGCGTGCACGCCTGGCTAATAGTGTCGGGTTGTTCATGTATGCCGCGGTCAGCGCGTCAACGAGAGGCTGGGATTGGGATTGAGCCCGGACCGGATGAGCATATACCGTTGCAACAGTAGCGGCAAAAATCAACGTTCCAAGCAATACGGACACGCGCCGGTTGGCCTGTCCAGGCGCAGCCTTCTCATAGTTTAGCGTTGATGTCATACCCAGATAACCCAATCAAAATTAAGCATATATGAGGTTAAATCAGCCAGATCACGTGTGCAACGTCAATAGATACAAAAAAACCGCAGAAATTCGGCACTTTTCGCAGGTCCGCAAAATCAGGGGTATCTAATAAACGTCAAGAACAGGTGTTTATAGATTCGCGTTATACACAAGATATACGCAGTATATCAGAACGAAAATACCGTATCTGCCTCGAACCCCGGAAGTACTGGCGTCCCCGCATCAAACAGGTCACGGCTGGAGACATTGGCACCGTTGCGTAAATACAACCTTCCGCGCCCGATACCACCAACACTTTCAACGATCACTGCCGCCCGGCCGCCGTCAGCGAGCTGATCCAGAATGGCTTTTGGCACTTCGTTAACGGCCCCGTCAAAGAAGATGACATCGTAGGGCGCCTGCTTGGCATATCCTTCGTTCAACGCCCCTTCGACCACAACCACATTGTCGATTTCAAGGTCAGAGAGGGTTTTGGAGGCATGTTGCGCCAGATTGGCATTGGCCTCGACGGCCACCACTGTATTGACGATCCCAGCCAGCGCCGCGACCGCATACCCGGACCCGCAGCCGACACTGAGCGCGACGTCCGAGGATTTCAGGGTCAATTCCTGCATCAGGCGCGCGATGATCATCGGCTCCATGACAAATCGGCCTTCGCCGATTGCCAGCGCTTCGTCAACATAGGCAATGCCCTGTCTGGATTTAGGAACGAACGTCTCACGCGGCAGCACGCCCATAACCTCAATTACCCGCTCATCGGTCACCCGATTAGTCAAAATCTGGCAGTCCACCATATTCCGGCGCGCAGCAGCATAGTCCATGTCGTCCTCACGGTTCAGAATCCACCTTTGAGAGTTATAGGCCCTCCCCATCAGGAACTCAATCACATGGGAGGAAATTTCCACGCGCGGGGATCTGTAAAATGCTTGGCTCACAGAGCCGCTCTGCGCTCGAATTTAAATAAATGAAATCTAATTGAAAAAGGTGTAAAACAGCTGCTTGACCAAGTGAAAAACTATGTCTAAGTTCCCTTGCCTCGTCGCCGGGGACCAGACGCCCATAGGGGCCGAAAGGCTTCCGGGGATTATAGTATCGGCGCGGTGGCGGAGAGGCTACGCAGCGGATTGCAAATCCGTGTACACCGGTTCGAATCCGGTCCGCGCCTCCATATATGTCTGATCCGGCATAGCTCAGTTGGTAGAGCAGCTGACTGTTAATCAGCTTGTCACAGGTTCGAGTCCTGTTGCCGGAGCCAATTAAAACAACGCCTTAGCAGGAAACTGCTAGGGCGTTTGTTTTGTTGGGTGACCAGAAACACTTAAATTTGATCAAGAACACCTCTCTCACCGTTCATGCCAATGGGGACAAATCATCGATTGGTCTAATCAATAGGCAACGAGTACCCGCCTTAATTTCTGCTTTTCTAAACTCTGGCACTGGTTCGGCGTTCTTGCAGGAAGTGGGTTTTGATGGGGACGGGGAAACCCTTGGCGAAGATGTCGTTATTCAGTTCAAACTCAAACCCCGACCCCTGATTGCGCAGGCGTACAATGTTGGAGCATAGAATGTGTCCGGGCTGACTTGCGTCACATAAGCGGGCTGACAGGTTGATGTTTGTGCCGTAGGCGTCGATCTCGTCCTGAATCACCTCGCCAACATTCACGCCCATCCGGACAGTGATCGGCAGAAGCGGGAATTTCTTGATTATGCATTTCGAACATGCTGCGGGCAAACAGCGAGGCTTTGTGCGACTGGGCCGTATTTGGGAACAGGGCCAGGATGCCATCGCCGGTATACTTGATAATTTCACCGGAAAATTTCGAGGTGCTGATCTGAGAAATACTGAAATATTCCTGGATCAACTCGTGGGCGGCAACATGCTCGTCTATTTCTTCATCAGCCTCTAAACCTTAGCTAACTTAAGGTATAGGACTGTGGGCCCCTTCGCTTGTGGCTGATGAGATCAGGAAGGCTGCAATATTAAGCCCCTCTCAAGCCCGTTCGCAGCCGAGATTTCTTGCCCATTTGGCAGTGATCTGGGTCGAAAATTTTCCCAAATATCCCTGTACTACCAGATGACAGGCCTTGGAATGTATAACTTGACTAGGCTTGCACTTTTTAGAGTGTGAGGTTCGCAATTTAGGGGATGGTGAACTCATGAAACAGGTCAGATTTCTAATAATCGCGTTACTTTTTGGTGGATTGCTGTGGGGCGGACCAGCGTCTGCCGATGCCCTAAAAATGAAACCTTTTGTTCTGGCATCAACTGCGACCGGTGATCTGACCAGCGTCTCGGCTTCAATAATTTCAAAATTGGAAAGCAGCGGTTTTCAGATTGCAGGTTCCTACACTCCGTATCCAACAGCAATGGTCATCGCCGTCACCAGCAATGCGCTGAAAGCTGCTGCGGCAAAGACCAAATTTGGTGGATACGGCGCCGCCATGAGAATTTCTCTGACTGACATTGATGGAAAAATTCAGGTGGCGTACACCAATCCTCCGTATATGGCGGCGGCCTATCAGATGGCGGGTGATTTGAAAGCCACCGAAGCAAAGCTTAGACAAGCGCTTGGCAAGGGCCAGGAGTTTGGCCCCGAAGACGGCATGAACAAGGAGGATCTCAGCGATTACCACTACATGTTCGGCATGGAGTATTTTGGCGACCAAACTTTGCTCAACACTTTCATTGATCACAAACTTGCCGTCGATACGGTTGAGAAAAATCTGGCGCGTGGCGTCATGGGTGTTACCAAAGTTTACCGCATTGACATTCCGGGGACCAAAGATGTCGTATTCGGCGTCGCCATGAATGGCAAGAAGGGTGGCGGCGATGATCAGGACGACACCTTCATCATGAAGGAAATCGATTTCAAGGCGACACGCTCAACAGCGCATCTGCCTTATGAAATACTGGTGTCCGACGACAAGGCATATGCGCCGTCAGCACGGTTTCGGATCGCCATCAACTTTCCGGACCTGGCGATGATGGGGCCCAACAGTTTCATGAATATTATGGGCGCGCCGGACGCCATTGCCAAAGCACTGGGTGGCGTTGCCAACCCGCACTTTTAAAAACCATCCTCAAGAGGCGACCCGGACATTACATGCCAGCGTATCGTTCAGACGATGCCTCAAATAGGCAGAGATGTTTTGAGCGGCCTCGCTGGCGCTGGTCACGCAAGCGCCAACCGAAGGGCCGCTCAGGTAATTTCCGGTGACAAACAGGCCGGGGATCTCGAGGGCAATGTCCTGTACTTTTCGGATGCGCGCCTGATGCCCTAAATGATACTGCGGAATACCCCGAGGCCAGCGACGGACCCTGGAAATTTCTGGATTCCCGCGCACGCCAAGCAGGTCTTTAAACTCTTCTTCTGCCACAGCGACGAGCTCATCTTCATTCATCGTCGCAACATCTGGGCATCGCGCCCCGCCCAGATACCCGATTGCTTCGGTAATGCCCCCGAAAATTGACGGTGATGGATTCAATTGATCACAGCAACACTGTGTCGAGTCTATGAGCTGGCGTTTCGAAGGCCAATGTTTTTCTTGGACGACTGTTGAGTTTTTCAGCAATTCTATTGAGGTCGCCCTGCGAATATCCTGACAAGCAACTTCCCTTGGGAAAATATTGCCGCAGCAATCCGTTCGTATTCTCGTTTGTTCCCCGTTGCCAAGGACTGCTGGGATCACAAAAATATACATCCATGTCTGTTGCCATTGAGAACTTTCGATGTGCGGCTAATTCTGTACCCCGATCCCATGTCAGGCTTTGTTTTAATAGGTCTGGTAGTTTTTTCATTTGCTTAGATAACGCAGCAACAACGGTTTCGGTGTCTTTTCCATCTACTTTCACCAAAACTGTAAACCGCGATTGGCGTTCAACAACCGTCGCGATGTAGCTATTCTTTGAACCACAGATGAGATCGCCTTCCCCCTCTCGGGCATGCTGTGCATGCCCTGCCGGCAGCGAATGCCCGGGAACAGCCCGATCTTCGATTAAGGCGGGTCTTTCGCTGATAGAAACGCCACCAACAATCGCTCCCCTGGAGGCCACTTTATGGTTCTTGGAATGCCTGAACTTTCGTTTGGTTCTCAGGTGGTTCCGCATTTCCTTTCGAAACAAACCACGCGTCTGTATGAACAAACTTTTGTAAATTGTTTCGGGGGACACGCGTAAACTTCCATCGTCCGGATATGTCAGTTTCAGCCAACCCGATATTTGTTCAGGCGACCAGTTTGCAAACAGTTTACGCGTAACCAGCCCTTTTAAGCGGATATTTTTAGCAAGTAGGCATGGCTTTGGCCGTTTAGCGCGGCGCCAAGCGGCCTTATCGGCATCTGCTGCTCTATATCGAATACGCCCGCCATTTTTATTGACCTCCCGGCAGACAGTAGAGGCGCTTCGATCCAGAAAGTTGGCGATAGATCGAATACTTTGACCCGTCACCAGTCCCCTCGATATTTCTTCGCGCTCGTCCATAGATAAAGACTTGGCGGCTCGGGCTCGATGGCGAGGTTGTATCCCTCCGTGGTAACGTAAATATGAAAAAACCGTTGCTGGAGGTTTTTCAATGGCTCGGGCGATCTTAATCATGGGAATGCCGTTTCCCCATTTATCCCAAATAACCGCTTTCTTTTGATCGTTCATAGGGGCTGGTTTCTGCATATACCGTAATCCTCATTCTATAAGGCTTTCAGAGTATGTTGCATCGACCAATTGAATCCATCACCCCTAATTATGGGCGTATTACCATATCGTTGATGCTGTGCGTTTGGCTTTGTTAACAGGTGCCCGCAAACAGGAAATCAGAAAAGCTGAGAGAAAATATTTTACCTTCACTCAAACGGAACGAGGCGAAACAGGTATTTGGAAAAAGCCTCCAAACATTACCAAAAGTCGCCAATGGGAAATGACATCCCTTTCCGTAGAAGCGGTCAAAATAATCCGTGAACGGTTTGCCATGTTTCCAGACAGCCCTTGGTTATTTCCGTCGCATAAATATCCGGGCAAATGCCGTGGTGATTTCCGTGGTTGGGAAGAATATCGGAAAAAGATCAACTGCGAACATTTACACTTTCACGATCTCAGACATACGGCGTCAACTCATGCGGTAATGGGAGACGGGGATGTTTATGACGTTAGCAAGGCTCTGGATCATAAAGATGTATCAACGACCGAACGCTACACCCACGCTGATATGAAAGCGAAGGAAAAGGCGTCGGCCTGTTTTGAAAGCAATGTCATCCGGTGGATGGGTGAAACAGGGTAGTTAATGAATGCTTTCCCCAGAAAACTGGTGAAATTCAACCATGAGCTATAAAAGTTGGATTTATAGCTCAAAAACACCTATAATATGATTTATAAATACGAAAGTTATAGCTCATGACAAATTTGGAAAAGTGGATTTGGCAGCAGAAAGGCTGGCCGGAATACATATATGACAAACAAAAGCTGGATAATCTGGAATCGCAGTTTCTCCTTTCTGCCGGAGAGTTCTTAGGATCTATTCGGCACATCAATGATGATGACAGAAATGAACTGACTGTCGAGTTGATCAGTGACGAAGCTTATAAAACTTCGGAAATTGAAGGAGAAATCCTAGACCGAGACAGTCTTCAATCTTCCATTAAACGCAATTTCGGCCTGAGCACGGATAATCGTAAAATTCCTCCTGCCGAACGTGGGATTGCTGAGATGCTGACGGACCTCTACTTGAATTTTGCCGAGCCATTAAGCCATGACACGTTGTTTAGGTGGCATGAAATGGTGTGTAGTGGCAGGCGCGATCTTGAGAATATCGGCCAGTATCGCACCCATGAAGCGCCCATGCAGGTCGTGTCAGGTGCGAACTACATGCGTACGGTCCACTACGAAGCACCGCCGTCCAAAAACATGTCGGAAGAGATGAAACGGTTTATTGACTGGTTCAATAACACTTCTACTGGTGGAGAAACACCACTACCGGCATTAACACGCGCAAGCCTTGCCCATCTCTACTTCGTACTTATTCATCCTTTTGAAGATGGCAACGGGCGTATTGGTCGAGCCATCGCAGAGAAGGCTTTGTCCCAATGTTTGGAACGCCCTACATTGATTGCTCTTTCGAGAACGATTCAGGATGAACGGAAAGCCTATTTCGACAGTTTAGAACGCAATAACAAAAGGTTGGAGATTACGCTTTGGATGACCTATTTCAGCCAAACGATTTTGGATGCCCAAGCGCGTAGCATGGAACTTATCAAATTCCTAATCTCTAAGACGCGTTTCTTTGACCAATATAACGAAGTTCTGAATGCTCGACAGAAAAAGGTCATTGCACGCTTATTCAAGGAAGGTCCTAGTGGTTTCAAAGGTGGTTTGAGTGCAAAAAACTACAACACCATTGCTAAAACCTCATCTTCAACCGCAACGCGTGACCTCAAAGACCTTGTTGACAAGGGTATTCTGAAACAGACCGGTGAGAAGAAATCGACACGTTACTGGCTCATTCAACAACATGAATACATGCAGCCTATGGAGGCTAAACATGTATGAGAAAAGCTGTTCCTTTAAACAGAAAACGAGCAAAAGAAACAACGCACCCCGGACTTGAAGCGTTAGCGTGCGCCCTTGGGCGGCAAACGGCACGAGAATATTTTGAGTCAGAACAGAGGCTTAGAGCTTTATCCACAAAAGGGCCGGTTGAGCCCGTTGACAGTGAAGAATCACCGGAGTCTACTTTATGAACAAGCCTCCTGTTCCTCCTTTAGATTCAGCAAAGGCACGTCAAATACGCACCGCCATTTACGCCCGTTACAGTTCCGACAATCAAAGCGAAACCTCTATTGATGATCAGGTTTATCAATGCCGCGTTCGTGCTGATCAAGAGGGCTGGGAGGTGATCGATGCCTATACGGATAGCGCCATGAGTGGGGCCAGTGCCTTTCGCCCCAGCTACCAACGCCTGATCGAAGATGCCCGGTTTGGCCGCTTTGATGTTGTGCTGGCCGAAGGCTTGGATCGCCTCTCACGCGACCAAGAAGACATTGCCTTTCTATACAAGCATCTGAACTTCGCTGGGGTGCGTTTGGTAACGCTTCTGAGGGAGATGTGAACGAACTTCATGTGGGGCTCAAAGGCACCATGAATGCACTGTTCATCAAAGACCTCGCTATCAAGACAAGAAGAGGCTTAGAAGGCCGAGTGCGTAAAGGCTTCTCAGGCGGTGGCAACAGCTTTGGTTATGACGTAGTGCGTGAGATGAGTGCGGGTGGCGAGCCCATACGTGGAAAACGCAAAATCAACAAGAAACAAGTAGCTGTCATCCAGCGAATAATGGAAGAATTTGTCGCCGGAAAATCTCCTACTGCTATTGCTCACGCCTTGAACCACGAAGGCATTAAAGGCCCGAGTGGTAAACTCTGGGGGCCGTCAACCATTTACGGCAACTGGAAACGAGGCACCGGCATTCTGAATAATGAACTGTATATCGGCAAACTCATTTGGAACCGTCAACGCTTTATGAAAGACCCGATGACAGGTAAACGTCAAGCCCGGATGAACCCGGAACATGAGTGGATTGTTGAAGATGTGCCGCATCTGAAGGTCGTTGATAACAAGCTTTGGAAGCAAGTCAAAGACCGCCAGAAGAAAATCCGCAAAGAGATGATGGATGATAAGGGGAACATGCATCCTCAGCGGGTTATGCGGGCCAAACATCTGCTCTCGGGCCTTTTAAAATGTGCCTGCTGTGGCAGTAACTTTATTCTTATTGGTCCCACCCATTACGCCTGTGCCACCAACAAAAACAAAGGCACCTGCGAAAACAGGCTAAGCATCAGGAAAGATGAACTGGAACAGATGGTTTTAGACGGCCTCAAAAATAACCTGATGCACCCCGACTATGTTGAAACGTTTGTGAGCGCTTTTAATGCTGAACTCAACAAGCTCTGGGCTACCCAAGATCAGGTACGTCTGAATTTGAAAACTGAATTAGCCACCACTGAAAAAGAGTTGGAAAAGTACCTGCAAGCGATCCTTAATGATGTACCGCTGGCATCGATCAAAGAGGCCATGATCAAGCTTGAGAAGCGTAAGGAGACTTTGAACAAACAATTGGCAACGGCACCAGCCCCCATGCCACGCCTGCATCCTAACCTATCCAAAATCTATCAGCGCAAAGTTGGCAATCTAAGCAGTGCTCTTTTAGTCACCAGAAGTTTCACAGAAGCGTTTGAATCAATCCGCGCCTTGATTAAAGAAATTCGTCTGACACCAGAAAACGGTAAGCTTCAAATCGAACTTTTTGGTGAGTTTGCCCCTCTCCCCAAAACTTGATCCACACGGAGGTTAGTGTTTTCGTTATTTTCAACGGAGGTACTAATGAAGCGCAGATTTACGGACGAACAGATAATCGGGATACTGAAGGAACATGAAGCCGGT